>Ga0206816_1021_pt2 | contig 41526 bp, 45 predicted proteins | sample Alteio_BWOrgCont_88_FD_152866 | JGI IMG/M metagenome (GOLD analysis project Ga0206816, IMG submission 152866) | Enriched cells from forest soil in Barre Woods Harvard Forest LTER site, Petersham, Massachusetts, United States -... | ecosystem: Environmental > Terrestrial > Soil > Temperate forest >... | reverse complement strand
AGATTTAAAGAGGCGAGGGCAAAGCCCTCAAGTTAGCAATAGGCAGTTGCCAGTTTGCAGTGAAAAGGTTCCCACTGCAAACTGCTTACTGCAAACTAATACGAAGTATTATTAGGCCTCGAATAAACCAGCTGCATAGTATTAATATTACGCATGGCAAAAGCGGCTTCGCAATAACATAGGTAATAGTTCCATTTGCGGATGAAGCGCTCATCAAAGCCCAACGATTTTATAGTTGATAGGTTAGCATTAAACTGGTCGTGCCATAGTTTTAGTGTCGCGGCGTAGTCTATACCAATGTCTTTCAGATCGATCAAGGTCATATCGCCGGTGCGGTTGATAGAACTGTTTATAGCCGCAACCGATGGTAATAACGAGCCGGGGAAAATATGTTTCTGTATCCAGTCCACCCCTTTGCGCAAGCTATCGTAGCGGGAGTCAGGCGAGGTAATAACCTGTAAGGCAAGGATGCCATTTTTCTTTAACAGATCATGACACTTTTTGAAATAAACATCTAAATATTTATGGCCCACAGCCTCCAGCATTTCCACCGATACTATTTTATCGTATTGACCCTCTAAGGTGCGATAATCTCTTAGCTCTATACTCACACGGTCTATTAGTCCTTCATTTTCCACGCGTTCTGTCGCCAGTTTATACTGCTCTTCGGATATGGTTAGTGATGTTATCTTACACCCATATTTCTTAGCCATATAAATAGCGTTACCGCCCCAGCCGCTACCGATCTCTAAAACATGGTCGGTTGGTTTTAAATGCAGTTGACTGCATAAGCGTTCGTATTTAGCTAATTGTGCTTCTTCAAGTGTTAGTCCGTCCTTATAAAAATAAGCGCTGGAGTAGGTCATGGTTGGATCCAGGAAACTGGCAAAAAAATCGTTGTTCAGATCATAATGCTCGGATATGTTTTTACGCGATCCATCCAAAGTATTTTCCCTGTTTAGATGGGTGAATTTATTCCACCATTTTAACAAGTTAAGGCCCGCAGCATGTGCCTTACTTCCCGACACACCGGGCGCACTCTCTATATTCAATAACACCCATTTAACTACGTTGGTTATATTATCTGTATCCCATAAACCATCCACATAAGCTTCGCCAAAACCGATATCGCCAAACAGTATCAGGCGTTTGTAAAACTCATTATCATTAATGTAAATGCTTGCGTTTATGCCTCCCTGGCTGTTGCCTAATGATAACGACTGCCCATCAGGAAGCGTTAAATAAAGGGTTCCCTTATCCATTTTTGCAAGCAGGTTTAAAACCAAATTTTGGTAAATACCGGTTTTCTTATCGAGTGTAATTGTGCTGGACATCGCGTATTGAATAGTAATAATTGGCTGTTTTAGGTACGTACGGAATTTAGGCGATAAAAGGTTTTATTAAGATACAACTTTTGGTTTATATGGGCGAAAAACATCTTTTTGAAGTTCTAAATTCGCTCCTTTTTTATGATAAGGAATCTTTTTTAACCAAAGCTTTAATGCCTGCCAGTGAATTAAGCCGATAACCTTTAAGGTAATAAGCGGGAAACTGATAAAATAGAGCAACAGGTTGGCATCCGTCAAAGGTTTCCGCGTGCCGGTTAAGGTGCTTATAAAGAACCGTTTGCCTTCTTTATCATAATCATCAATACGGGCATTTAGCTTTTCGCCAGGGATGTGAAGATCAAAATCAAAGTTGGTGTCCATTTCAATAAACGGCGATACGTAGAAATATTTTTCGGTATTCAGCTTGAACGCATCTTCCGACTTAGTATCTTCACCCAAAAAATAGGGCTTCATCTCAAAAAAGGTATTGCAAACTTCTACTACCGAGCATATTGGCTGTTCCTGCTCATCATAACAAAAACAAAACGATACCGGGTTAAACTGGTAGCCTACGGTGCACAAATTGGTTAAAACCATGATGCGGCCATTGCCGATGGTGACACCATTGCTTTGCAAATAATCGGTAATATGCTGGCGAACGTTTTTAGACGTATCCGGATTTTCCTTGGGTAATTGCAGGTGGTCCTTATCCCTGAAGTTAAACAGGTTAAACCTGTTGCGGCTCATGAATTTTAGGCGTTTGGATAAAGTATCTATCTCGTCCAAATCCAAATAAAACATAAATATTTCGTAATGGAACCGGTGCTCTTTTGGCGAGAGGCGGTGGTGCATTACGCAGGCTTTATAGAGGCAGGAATTGATGGGTGCGTTTGCCATGATTGAATGTACGAAAAATAGTAGCGTTGGGATTGAATAGTAAATAAGCAATTTCATTTTTTCGATTGCCGCCTAAATGGCCCATCGGGCCAAACCCTTTGTAGAAAAACCAAAAAAGAAATTATTGCTGCGTAGTGGCTACCCCTCGCCGTCTAACAGGTCGTGAAAAATATATTTCTCATCATATTCAACGCCGTACTCTTTTAATATTTCCAAATATTCTTCCCTGAACGTTTTAGTCGCATGATGTTCTTTTTGATTCAATATATATTTAACCACACTATCAATTTGCGAACGGCTGTTACTAAACGCTCCATATCCGTCCTGCCAATAAAACTTGTGTTGCGTAAATTTTTCTTTGTTTACAAATTCCGAACTATCGCCTTTTACCAATCGCATCAAATCAGAAACGGATTGTTTGGGATTTAAACCAATAAAAAGATGCAAATGGTCGGGCATGGTATTTATTGCCAATAATTTATGCCCGTTGTTTTGCACAATGCCCGTGATATATTTTTGAAGGCGATTTTCCTATTCCTCTTCTATTATTGCTTTGCGAAATTTTACGGCAAATACAAAATGGATATATAATTGGGTGTAAGTGTTTGGCATAATCGTGCGGGTTTATTCACAAAAATAATAAATGCCGTTAAGGGTAGCGCCGATGGCGCAATATTTTGTTTTGCGATGTTTTTCTACAAGGGGGTTGGCCCGATGGGCCATTTTTATGCGTGGTTAAATATACAGATAGGGATTGATCGAGGCGTTTGTTTATGGATACCAGCGGTTATTTGCAAATTAGGTGCGGTATATATGTATTGAATAAAATACTACCTTTAATTATGGCTTCCCCTTTTACAACTAAATATTCTAAAACCTTTGATAGGAAACTTACAAGAGACGAAAAGGTAGAGGCGTTTTTTTATATTGATGGGTTTATCCGGAATAAAGAAGCCAAAAATGTGCGAGTTGTAGAGAATTGTTTGTCTTATAAAGGTTCGACATCCGCCTTTAATTGGAACATTTTTGTAACTGTTGATAAAGGGGAATTTAAAATTAAAGAGAATGACGGTAAAAGCATTATTGAGTACGAAATATTTATGTATCAGCTATTCATTTTTGTTTCTATTGCTGCAATCATCTTCTATGTAATTTCTATGAATTATTGGCTTCCCATAATGTGTTTTGGATGGTTAGGCGGGATGAATTATATCCTTTCTCTTGCAAGGCACAGTAGCATGTTTGACGAAATTAAAGACGGAATTGATGTCTTACTTAAAACAGGCGATGCTCCATCTATCGAAAATGATTGATTTAAACTGACTCTGCTTTATACATTATCCCCATAAATCTTCTTCCCCAACAACCCCTCGCATAACTTCACCGCGCTTGCAAAGGCATCTTCATGAAAGCCATATTTAAAATAACTGCCGCAAAAATAGATAGGGCCGGTTTCATTTAGTTTATGCAGTTCGGCCTGCGCGTTTATGGCAGGCACATCAAACAGCGGGTGTTCATAATCCAATTCTTTAATTATCTTTTTCTCGTCAATGTTATTGTGCGAGTTGATGGAAACAAAGTAATTCTTTTTGTCCGACACGCCTTGTAACTGGTTCATCCAGTAAATTGTGGTTGGTTCCAGTTTACCGTTCATATTTTTTATGCTGTAGTTCCAGCTGCTCCAGGCCAGCTTGGTTTTGGGCATGATGCTTTCATCGGTATGCAGAATGGCTTTGTTGTATTGGTATTTAAAACAGGATAAAAGGCGCTGTTCATCAGCAGTGGGTTCAGTTAATAAACTTAATGCCTGGTCGCCATGCGTGGCGATGATTACGCGGTCGAAAACTTCGGTAGTACCGTCTGCTGCATGAATGGTTGCCTTTCCGTTTTCGCGGGTCACTTTTATGGCTTTGCGATTGGTATGGATGCGATCTTTAAATGGCTTGATTAATAGCTCGCGGTACGATTGGCTACCATTTTCAAGCGTGTACCATTGATGCTGTGTATCCAGTCCCAAAAACCCGTGATTTTGGAAAAAGCGGATCAGCGTCACCGCCGGGAAATCCAGCATCTGCTCCATTGGTGTCGACCATACCGCCGAACTCATCGGCACCAAATATTTCCACAGCATGTCCTCGCCAAAACCAAACTCTTCCACATATTGACCGATGGAATAATTGACATATTTGGGGTCGTCAACTATCTTAACACTCTCCTTATTAAACCGTCCTATCTGCATCAGCATCTTTATGTATTGGATGTTAAAAATGTTCTTGCGCTGTGCGAAAAGATGGTTAACGCTGGTGCCGCTATACTCCAACCCGGTAGGCTTATATTGCACGCTAAACGACATATCTGTTTTTTTAACCGGCGCGTTTATCCCGGCAAACAGCTTGCATAAATTGGGGTAGGTTTTATAATTAAACACCATAAAACCGGTATCCACATAAACGGTTTTGCCGCCCTCATCAACAGTAACCGTATTGGTATGGCCGCCGATGTAATCGTTTTGTTCATAAAAGGTGAGATCGCAATTCTGACACAGGAAATGCCCGCAACCCATGCCGGCTATACCGGTGCCGATGACGGCTGTCTTCAGCATATTATTTAGTTACGGAATGAATGAACCTATCTACGGCATAGGTGGATAACTGACCGCCCGGACCGTTAATATTAAAATCGAACCCATGCGTGGCCCAGGGCAGTTTGAGCCAATAATGTTTAATGCCATTTTCGGTTAGTTTTTTGTCCAGCCTGCGGCTATGTTCGTATGCAACCAAAACATCATTGCCACCATGAATAATAAGAGTTGGCGGCGATTGCCTGCTCACAAATTCGATAGGCGAACTGGCTACATAATTTTGCGGTACCTTTTCATAAGATCCGCCCAAATAAGCCCGCATCACTTTGCGAGAATCCATTATTAACGGGTTTGATGGGATGGAATATCCCCAAACCATATCCATTGGCCCATAAAAATCTACCAAACCTTTTATCGATGGATCATCCATGGTATAAGCTGCCAAGGCTGCTATTTGTGCGCCTGCCGAGCGGCCAAGCAACACAAAATTATTGGTATCAATATTTAATTCATCCGCATGTTGGCGCAAGTATTTCAAGGTGTTTTTTATATCTTCCACGGGAGCCGGGCTTTGCCATTTGGGCACCATTCGGTAATTGATAGATGCCACATTATAACCTTTCATTGCCAGGCAGTTATTTAATTCGGGTAATTGCTGACTATCGCCACCTGCCCATGAGCCGCCGTGAACCACGATTACACAGGGGTTTTTACCGGCAAATTGCGCAGGATAAAAGTCAAGTGTCATAGCTGTATCGGTATATTTAACATAGGTAAGCACGCGGTAATCGACCGGCTTGGGCTTGCTTTTAAACATACCCCAAAAAGTGAAGGGCGGTTGAACATTATCGCGATCTAATGAACTATCTGGGCCAAACACCACCGAAAAATTTTGTTTTAACGTTGATGCCACAAAATGCGCCCTTGCAATTGGTGTAAGGAATAAAATCAGCTCGACCAATCCAATCAATGTTGATGCAAGTTGATATTTCTGTATCCAAAAACCGGCAGCCAATAACAGCAGTGTAATACTTATAAATATCCACGGAAATTCGGTTACCGCTATAGCCAATAACCATAAATGGTACTGCGGTGCCTTAAATACCGCCAATAGAGAAATGAGGAAGAATATAATGATAAGTACTAACCGGGTCATTTTGCTGTTTTATGAAATAAATAGTGACTCACTATCCATTCGTTACCGTTATTAAAGTTCCAAAGTTCGGCGCAGGCCATGTAGAATAAGCGCCAGTAAACCCACCACTTAACGGCTTCGTCTTTTCCATAAGTTTGTTCAAATAACGGGATAATTTCGGCTTTATGGTTATCCATATTTGACAGCCATGCTTCGGCTGTTTTACCGTAGTGGGTGCCGTTTACGTGCCAGTGTTTTTCAACTGCCAGGTCATCGTTAAAATAGAACATCAGGTCATCGCTTGGCATAATCCCGCCGGTAAAAAAATACTTGCTCATCCAGTCGGTTTCGTCTTTAACTTCAAACAGGTAGGCGTATTCTTTATGGGCAAAAATATGTATCCATAATTTGCCATCCGGCTTTAAAAAAGAAGCTACTTTTTTAAGCAACATTTCATAGTTGCGCATGTGCTCGAACATTTCTACCGATACCACACGATCAAACTGCTCGTCAATAGTAAAGGTGTTCATATCGGCGGTCAAAACGGTTAGGTTGGTAATGCCGCGCAATCGTGCCTGCTCGTCAATATGTATTTTTTGCGTACGCGAATTGGATACCACCTTGAAGGTGCTGCCCGGAAATTTGGCCGCCATATATAAGGATAGCGAACCCCAGCCGCAACCTAATTCTAAAACACGTTGCCCGTCTTTCAGTTCGGCGCGTTCGCAGGTCAACGCCAGCATATCGTCTTCCGCTATATCAATGTCGGTCACGCCGGACTTCCAGTAACCCGAAGAATATTTTAAATTTTTGCCGAGGCAATACTGGTAAAAACGGGTGGGAATTTCGTAATGCTGCTCGTTTGCATCGGTGGTGTTTACGGCTATGGGCGATGATTTTAAAAAGTTAATGACCGACGTTAAATGCTGTTGTTGCATTTCAACATCACCCATGTTCTCATCTCTTAAACGTTGTTTTAATAATTTACGGATGCCCACGCGCAGCAGCACATCGGGGACCTTATTTTTTTCTACCAGTTTATCGTACCACATTGTGAATAGGGAGCGACGCATTGCGTCGTTAGTTTCTTTTGTTAATTTTTAGAGAGATACGTTGTATTGGGGAATATAGATTTTATAAATGGGAAAAGTGTTTATTAAAATAAATTCAGAATAACAGCATTTGATAAGTCAAAGCATATTTAAACTAATCACTATATTTGTTTATATGAAAACATATCATTTCCCGGTTGTTGTTGAAATTGATGAGGACGGTATATATATCGTTTCGTGCCCTATGTTTAAAGGCTGCCATGCGGCGGGAAAAACCATTGATGAGGCTTTGGTTGATTTGAGAGAAGTTGTTGAAATGTGTTTGGAGGAGCAATCGGCTGAAAATGTCAACCAGTTTATTGGGGTACGAGAAATGGAAGTTACGTTACCTGTATCTGCATGAGCGATAAGTTACCTGTTATGAGCGGCAAAGAATTGGTCGCTTTGCTTGAAAAGCTTGGATTCGTTGTTATCAGAATAAAAGGCTCTCATCATCGTATGAAACATGCGGATGGCAGAATAACGACAATTCCCGTTCACAAAAATAAAGGCTTATTGAGAAAAATTATTAGAGAAGACATCGCATTAAGCGTGGATGATTTTAATAAATTGGTTAAATAACGACGTTTCAGTCAAATATTTTTTTCTCTTCAAAACAATCAATTACCACCCAAAACTAATTGTCCTTTTCACATCAGGGTGTAAGCTGATATGTACGGGGCAGGTTGTTGCCGCAAGTTCCAGTATCTTTTTTTCTTTATCGGTATAATCGGCAGGAAATTTCAAGTCGACAATAACTTCTGCTACGCGGCGTGGGTTTGGGGCCATAACTTTGGTAACCTCGGCCGTGGCACCGTCTATATTAATGCCATGCGTATTACCAGCAATAGCCATTGTAGTCAACATACAGCCGGCTAATGATTCGGCCAGCAGATCGGTTGGAGAAAATGCTTCGCCTTTGCCGTGGTTATCAACCGGTGCATCGGTAATAATTTTTGTGCCCGATTGAAGATGTGTAGCCTCGGTTCTTAACCCGCCGAGGTAGGTAGTTGATATAGTTGCCATGTTGCCCCCTAACCCCCTAAAGGGGGGATGTTAGGTGTACAAATCTAATATTAATTTATTTTTCTGCCATTCATCGCATCAACAAACTGTAAATTAATTAACATAATAGTTCCCCCTTTAGGGGGTTAGGGGGTTTTTACTTACTTTTGTCCCCATGATCGATTTGCCCGTAGTTGCAATAGAAAAGCCCCGCAAGCCTGATTGGCTCAGGGTGAAGCTTCCCGTAGGTAAGGAGTATGCGCATGTACGCGGCCTGGTCGACGAACATAAGCTGCATACCATTTGCGAAAGCGGCAATTGCCCCAATATGGGCGAATGCTGGGGCGCTGGTACGGCTACATTTATGATACTGGGTAATATCTGCACCCGCTCATGTTCATTTTGTGCGGTAGCCACCGGCAGGCCGCTGGCTGTTGACGTTGACGAACCCAACCGTGTTGCCAACTCGGTTAAACTGATGCAGGTAAAACATTGTGTAATTACATCGGTTGACAGGGATGACCTGAAAGATGGCGGTTCTATCATCTGGGCAGAAACCATAAACGCAATCCGCAGGGAAAGCCCCGAAACTACTTTAGAAACTTTACTGCCCGATTTTAGGGGCAATGCCGAAAACCTGGACCGCGTGTTACAAACCCGTCCCGAAGTGGTTTCGCATAACCTGGAAACGGTTAAGCGTCTAACCAAACAAGTGCGTATACAAGCTAAATATGATCGCAGCCTGGATTGTTTAAGGCAAATAAACGCATCGGGCCTCCGCACTAAATCGGGCATTATGCTTGGTTTAGGTGAACACGAAGCTGATGTTTTGGAAGCGATGGACGACTTGTTGGAAGCCGGCGTACATATATTAACGTTGGGCCAATACCTGCAACCAACCCGCAACCATCATCCGGTTATCAGCTGGATACATCCTGATCAATTTGCTTTTTATAAAGAGGTTGGACTTAGTAAGGGTTTTAAGTATGTAGAAAGCGGACCGCTGGTTCGTTCATCGTATCATGCTGAAAAACACTTATTTGAAATCTGATATTTCCTTTATATCTTCACACCGTTGAGATAAGAAGACACCTCTGGTGAGCAGAAAACACAAAATATCCCTTTCGGAAGAAGAATTGGTTAGAGCCTTGGCCAACCGCGAAAAAATAGCGGTGGAGGCTCTGTACGATATGTACTCTTCATCTCTTTTCGGTGTTATTTCTCGAATTGTAATAGATACAACAACCGCAGAGGACGTTTTACAGGAAACATTTGTAAAAATTTGGCACTCTTTTTCGAGCTACAGCACCGAAAAAGGGCGTTTATTTACGTGGATGGTCAATATTGCGCGGAATTTATCCATCGATAAAATAAGATCTAAAGATTTTAAGAACCAAAGCAAAAACCGCGAACTTGAAAATAACGTAACTTTCATAGACGAACAAAGAAACACCGTTTACAAACCTGAGTTGCTGGGCATTAAAGATTTAGTGGAAACACTGAAGCCCGAGCAAAAAGCCATTATTGACCTTGTTTATTTTAAAGGTTACACGCACGTTGAGGCTGCCGAAGAATTGGGCATCCCGCTTGGAACCATCAAAACAAGACTAAGGATGGCTATACAGCTGCTCAGAAAACATTTTAATTGAAAGGCCAAGAAAGTGGACGACATAAATGCATATATAGAAACAGGGATATTGGAACTTTACGTTTTGGGAGACGTTACCCCAGAAGAAAAGTTGCAGGTGGAAGACATGATGTCCAAACACCCAGTTATTAAAGCTGAAGTGACAGAAATAGAGAATGCATTAGAAGCTTATGCACTTGCAAACGCGGTTGCGCCATCTACATCACAACGCGATAAAATATTAAACAGCTTACTGACTAATTTTGCAGACGATCGCACCTTTACCACCAAAAAACCGGTGGTCGGGGATAATGTTATCGCTATGCCGGCAAGGCAAGCTAATTTTTACAAATATGCGTTCGCTGCTTCCGTAGCGTTATTAGCAGCAAGTATTGTTGCATTATATAATATGAATAAACAATTGCAGCAGTCAAATATGCAATTGGCAGCGCTATCAACCCAAAACCAGCAAATAAGCAAAACGGTAAGTTTTAAAGATGAACAATTAAATGTTTTCAGAGATACTACTTATAAGTTGATCAAGCTTAAACCTACGGTTCATGCTCCTGCCTCAGCTAATATGATGGTTGTATGGAGTGCTGCAAAAAAGAAGGTGATGATTGATATGGTGGCTTTAAATATGCCAAAAAACGACAAAGATCACCAATACCAACTATGGGCTCTTGTTGGCGGAAAACCTATAGACCTGGGTGTTTTTGATAAAACCGGCGATGATGAAGCTGATTTGAAGCAGATGAAATCTATTGCTACCGTTGATGAATTTGCAGTAACATTAGAGCCAAGAGGTGGCAGCGTTAACCCAACCATGAGCGAGTTAATGGTGATGGGCAAATAAAGGCGGAATTGTTAAAAAGTGTTAAATTCTATAACTCCTTGTAACCACGGCACGCAATTGGTGTCTTATAAGTACTTTAAATGTAGTATGAAGTTCTTTATAAGGTCAGTTAATTTTTAGAAAAAACGGGGGTACATACTACCCCCGTTTTTTTTGCCCTGTTTTTTGGCTGATATCTTAAATTAAAGACATAATTAACATTGAAGACTGAACATCGCGCCTTTTATTTCCCAAACCCAAGCCCGCAAATAGTTTATTATCTCCTAAAAACCTATATTTAGCCATCACACTATTTATTAGCGTAACATTTAACGCAACAACTCATCAAATAAAAAACAAAATAATCGGGTGGAAAACATACTGCATATTGCCAACTTAGGCAAAACATACCAAAGCGCCGGGCATACGCTTACGGTGCTGGATAATATCAACTTCTCGGTGGGCGAAGGCTCAACAAACGCTATTGTGGGGCCATCCGGAAGCGGCAAAACAACCCTATTGGGCTTATGCGCCGGTCTTGACCGCTCATCAACCGGTGTTGTTGAGTTAAACGGCATTAACCTGGGATATTTAAACGAAGATAAGCGCGCGCAGGTGCGTAACCAATATGTAGGTTTCATTTTTCAGAATTTTCAATTATTGCCTACGCTTACGGCATTGGAGAATGTTATGGTACCGCTGGAGCTGCGCGGCGAAAAAAACATAAAAGCCAGCGCGCTCGATTTGTTGGATAAAGTTGGCCTGGCCGACCGCGGGCATCATTACCCGGCGCAATTGTCGGGCGGCGAGCAGCAGCGGGTATCATTGGCGCGGGCTTTCAGTAATCGGCCTAAAATATTATTTGCTGATGAGCCTACCGGCAACCTGGATGCCGAAACCAGCGAAAAGGTGATCAAACTGATATTCGACCTGAACAAAGAGGCCGGTACCACTTTAGTTATGGTAACGCACGATTTGGAACTGGCGGCAAAAACACAACGCATCATCCGTATAAAAGGCGGCAAGTTAGTGTCTGATGAAAAAACCAACGCCGATGCCTGAGCAATTTATAGCCGATAAAAGGCCATTAAACGTGCGCTGGATATTTGAAATGGCATGGCGCGATAGTCGTAAAAATCGGTCGCGTTTATTATTATTTATCTCGTCCATTATATTCGGAATAGCTGCGTTGGTGGCTATTTATTCCTTTGGCGATAATATAAAAAGCGATGTAGAAAGCCAGGCCGCCGCTTTAATTGGTGCCGACCTCACCATATCATCCGGCAAACCTGCCGAAGATTCCGTCAAAACCCTGTTAAGCAACTTAGGTAAGCAGCGCTCTGAAGAGCGCAATTTTGCCTCAATGGTTTATTTTCCAAAAAGCAGCGGCACCCGTATGGCGCAGGTGCGGGCCTTGCAGGGTGGTTTTCCTTATTACGGATCATTAGAAACTACTCCGCTTGCAGCCGGTACCGCTTTTAAAAATGGCAAAATGGCATTGGTTGACCAGGCTTTAATGCTACAGTTCAATGCCAAAGTAAATGATTCTATAAAAGTAGGCAATGTTACATTTTTAATAGCAGGCGTATTGAACAAAGCGCCCGGGCAAACCAATGTGGCATCGGGCATAGCGCCAATTGTTTATATCCCATTGCAATATATGCAGCAAACAGGTTTACAGCAGGTGGGCAGCCGTATCAACTATACTTATTATTATAAGTACGACCCTGGAACTGATATGACAAAGGTAACCAAAGACCTGGAGCCCAAACTACAAAAAGCCGACCTGAATTATGATACTATAGAAACCAAAAAAGCAAGTACGGGTCGTGCCTTTGAAAACCTCACGCATTTTTTATCATTGGTAGGTTTTATTGCACTTTTACTGGGATGCGTAGGTGTGGCCAGCGCGATACATATTTATATCCGAGAAAAGATCGCGTCCATAGCTATTATGCGGTGTTTAGGTGTAAAAGCCCGTGAAGCTTTCTTAATTTATTTGGTACAGATCATCGCCATTGGTTTATTGGGTTCAATTATTGGCGCGGCGTTGGGTAGTTTTATTCAACACTTGTTGCCGTTTGTTTTTAAAGATTTTTTACCGATGGCCGTATCCACCAATATATCATGGATGGCGATTGGGCAAGGTGTTTTGTTGGGAGTGATCATATCGGTGCTGTTTGCGTTGTTGCCGCTGATCGCTATCCGGAATATATCGCCGTTGAATACTTTGAGAATGTCATACGAGAACATCAATCTTTTGCGCGACCCGTTGCGTTGGCTGGTGTATGCGTTAATTGTTGGATTTATATTGGTATTTACCTGGTTCCAAACCAGTAATTGGTTCGGTGCAATACTTTTTACCATCGGCATACTGTTAGCTTTTCTCATTCTCACATTAATAGCAATGGGTTTGATGTTCATGGCTAAATTGATATTGCGCAATTCGTGGAGTTATTTATGGCGGCAGGGTTTTGCCAATTTATACAGGCCAAATAATCAAACCGTAACGTTGATTGTTTCTATCGGGTTAAGCACAACGTTTATCTGCACTTTGTTTTTTATGCAAAGTATGCTGATACGGCAGTTTAAGATAACCCAGGTTGCAAACAGCGCCAATATGTTGCTGTTTGATATTCAGCCTGTACAAAAAAAGCCGCTTAACGCTTTAACCGCACAAAACCACTTGCCGATAATACAGCAGTTGCCAATTGTGTCTATGCATGTTGTGTCTATAAACGGCAAAACCGAGGCAGAGGCAAAGGCTGAATTTACAAAGGATACCGCAAGCAGGAACAAGCGTCAGCCAAGCGGCAATCGAAGAAATGGGCGGGACAACGGCGGGTTTGGAATGCGCATTTATCGAAATGAGTTTAGGGTTACTTACCGCGATACCTTATCGCCTAATGAAAAAATAATTGAAGGGAAGTGGATTGCCAAAGCTGATAAAAGCGCGGCAGATGTTCCGGTTTCAGCAGAAGAGGGTTTTTCAAAACGGCTGCATTTAAAAATTGGCGATCATATTGTATTTAACATAATGGGGGCATCGATGAACGCGGTTATCGCCAGTGTGCGATCTATAGGATATAATAAGTTTCAAACTAATTTTGAATGGGTTTTCCCGGCCGGGGTTTTGGAAGATGCGCCGCAGTTTTATGCCATGACTACACATGTTCCATCGCAAAAGGTATCGGTAAAATACCAACAGGCTGTTGTTAAACAGTTCCCCAATATTGCGGTTCTTGACCTGGGGCAAATACTATCTGTATTGGAAGACCTGTTGGATAAGGTTGGGTTGATTGTCAAGTTTATGGGCGCGTTTAGCATTATCACCGGTATTGTTGTACTTATCGCCTCGGTTCGCATCAGCAAATATCAACGGATACAGGAGAGCGTGCTGTTGCGGACGATGGGTGCCAGCCGTAAGCAAATATTAACCATCACTGCCTTGGAATATTTCTTTTTAGGCGCTTTGTCAGCGTTAACGGGTACACTTATTGCTTATACGGGCAGCTTCCTGCTGGCTAAATATAATTTTGATATTCCGTTCAGCGCCGACTTGCTGCCCGCATCTGGTATATTTTTAGCTATATCAGGCTTAACGGTTGTAATAGGGCTTTTAAACAGTCGCGGTATACTGAATAAACCACCTCTGGAGATTTTAAGGCGTGATGTTTGATGCAGCTTGGCTATGAATAACTTGAAAATCACTTTTGCGATATTAATACCATTGCTGATTTATGCCTGTGGCGATAATAAGCCCGCTGCTGATACACGAACAGACACGATAAGCCATAAAGCTGTTGCTGATCAGGCCAATACATCTAACAAAACCATCTTGTTTTTTGGTGATAGCCTTACTGCAGGTTATGGGCTTGATGATCCTTCGCAAGCCTTTCCGGGTGTGATAAAGGCTCGGATCGATTCGTTGAAGCTTCCGTATAATGTAGTAAACGCTGGTGTAAGCGGAGAAACATCCGCAGGCGGTTTGGGGTGGATTGACTGGATATTAAAACAAAAAATTGATGTTTTTATTCTCGAACTCGGCGCTAATGACGGCCTGCGCGGAACACCAATACCCGAAACCATAAGCAACCTGCAAAGCATTATTGATAAGGTAAAAACCAGGTATCCTAAAGCAAAAATTATTTTAGCCGGGATGATGGTACCGCCAAGCATGGGCAATACTTATTGTATAGCTTTTAAAAATATCTTTCCCGGGTTAGCTGCTAAAAATCATATACAATTGATTCCCTTTTTGCTTGACGGCGTGGCCGGTGACCGCAAACTTAACCAGGCCGATGGCATACATCCAACCGCGACAGGCGCAAAACTTGTGGCCGATAATGTTTGGCATGTGCTGAAAAACGAACTTTAAACCTATGCCGGTAAAAACAGTCTTAACATTCGCAGCCGCTTTTTTTCCATCGGTTGATTTGGGCTATTTATCGACACTTTCGCGGCATTTTTATATATTGTCTTATCTTTGTAAATTAAAGACAGCTATTTATTAGCAACCAATGATACTTTTAATCCGTATTATGATGTATCACGACCACAAAATATTTAAAACAACATCGCGTTAAATCGTAAATTAATTTATTTAACAATGATTAAAAAATACCCCTTTCAATATCTGCCGTTTTTTTTAATAGCGGCAATATTGGTCATCATTGTATCCTGTAAAAAGGATAACAACAGCAATACCGGTTCCACAACAACAAACGGTTCTACAACTGAACTTAATACGACAGCTACACCCTTAAAACTTGGTTTGTACGAATCAGACTCATCTATTTATAAACTTTTATATATGGGTGTTTTGCAGGTTGGCACAACCAATTTAAATGATGCGCTGATCTATGATACCGGTTCGGGCGGTGTGGTATTGGATGCTTCCGGCCTTGTACCTGCGTCAATGATCACCAGTACAGGCTTTAACTTTACCGGCGACTCGACCGTGGTTAACGGCATTACCATCACCAGTGAGCAGGCAAATATTCAATATGGCGATGATAGTAATTCTATAACAACTGTATATGGTAACCTCGCATACGCATCTGTTACGCTTGGCGATGCTACTGACGGTAAAGTTGTTATTAAGCGCCTGCCTTTCTTTTTATATTATAAAGGTGTTGACTCAAAAGGAAATAAGCTACCCGCACATTACTTTGATATAATGGGCGTATCGCCTCAATATGATATTACCTTCTCAAACGGCGCTTATATTACAAGTCCGTTTAGTTATTACGTGCCGGGTACCGGCCTTGCCAAAGGGTTTAAAATGGCGGCGTTGGGCACCAGCAACTTTTCACTTAATGGCACGTATGTAACCGGGGTAGTTACCCTGGGCTTAACGGCCAGTGATATTTCTGTAGCATCGTCCGGCTTTACTTTCAGCCCGCTTATTTCAAGTTCGGGCAATGGCTATATACCGTATGCAAAGGGTACTATAACTTATAAAAATAACAAAACTACCACCGGGTATGTTTTATTTGATACCGGCACCGAACCTTATAGCGTTATTGAAGATACAGGTGCTACAGGCTCATCTCAACTGGCAACCGGCAGCGCGGTAAGTGTTACCCTTGTTTCAGGATTCGTATATAACTATACGACTACCGCAACCGAAAATTTAACTATTGTAGAAAACCCCGGTACAACCGGGGGCACAATTAATATTATGTGTCTTGAGTATTTTTTAACCGGCGAATACATGATAAATTTTGATGCCCAGGCCATGGGGCTGAAAAACAATTAACGATTTAGATATTATTAAACAAGAAAGCCTGCCTGTTATTGCAGTGGGCTTTTTGCTGTTGGTTGCGATGGGGAGATTAAATCTTAACATTGTTAGTGCAGGTGCCTCAATAAATAACATACAGGTATTGAATATACTATACTGACGAAAAGATTTCATTAAAATGTTTTAAATTTGCATTATGGAAACACTTATTGTTCATCCGGGTAATAAAGAGCAGTTGGCCGCAATTAAAGCTTTCATGAAAGCATTGAAAATTTCTTTTGAAGAAAAATCGACATATGATCCTGAATTTGTCGCAATGATAAAACAAGGCGAAGAAGACCTCAAAGCAGGTAAAGGCGTAGTGGTTGATATTGACAATTTATGGAAATAAAATTTACGCCTAAAGCATTAGCCGATCTTAATGAGTTGAAAAAAAGCGGAAATGTTGGTGTCCAAAAAAAGATAAAGGAATTATTACAATCTATTCGGGAAACTCCATTCAGCGGCATTGGAAAGCCGGAACCATTAAAACATCATTTATCAGGCAAATGGTCAAGGCGAATTAGCTATGGAGATCGTATTGTTTATGACCTTGATGGCAATACAATAAATATTTATTCATTGAAAGGCCATTATTAGCATAACCTTTATGGTTACTTCTTCCTCACAAATTTATATTTAAGCCGCCCAATAATATCTTTGCTTGAATCCGTATTAGGCTGAGTATCATATAATTTCAGCGTATCCGCTTTAATTTTAAACGTATAGAACTTTCCGTGTTTACTGTCTATATCAAATATAATTTCATCTAAGTTGTTTTGATAGCTAACAACGAAATCAGTATTTATAAGAAAAGAACTGAAATTATAAAGTCCGGACATCCTACCCTCACTATCAAATTTAACTTTTAATCTGTTACCCAATGAATCGCGAGTTATGTATGTACCATTCATCACTTTAGCGTTAGTTATATACTGTATACCCCATGCCGCATCCGTAGTGTCAGTTGCTTTATTTGCAACTTTGGTATATGATGTTTTATCTATTATTTTTCGGGATTTATTGTAATGATATAATATTAAGGTCGTGACCTTACCTTGCATAGAATAGCCCAATTCATAAAAATTGCTCTCTAAATCATAGTCTGGCAGCGCTGTTTTTAATGATGTACTTATCCGTCCTGTTTTTGAATAGAGCATAAAATCAGATGCTTCGTGATTATTTACACTATAACCAATATCTACACTGTCAATCTGACCACTTGGAATCTTAATATACATAGCAGCAACACCGTTTAAATTATTCCTCGACTTATAGGGCGACTTTGTTTTGGAAATCCCATTAACATAACTACTTTTTACCCACACACCTTGTATAAAAGGTTTAAATTTTTGAATTAAATTCTCACCAGGAGTTGGGCTGAAGCGCCCATCTCTTTGTTGAGCGTAGCCTTTGTGCGATAAAAAGATGCTAATTATTAATAAAACATATAAAATGTTCTTCATTTTTGAGGTATTGGGCTAATGCTAAAGTAGTTATTATTTTAATAGCAGTTACTTAATAATCCTTAAATTTGCCCCATCAAATCACATCATGGATACCTCCACTATAAAAATCTTTCCCGGTCGTTACTGTAATTCGTTAACGGAATATTCGCGGTTTGTTACCCGTGAGGTTGCCATTGGCGATGTGCCTATGGGCGGTAACAATCCTATCCGTATCCAAAGCATGACCACTACCGATACCATGGACACCATCGGTACAGTTGAGCAATCCATACGCATGATAGAGGCCGGTTGTGAATATGTGCGCATCACCGCGCCGAGTATTAAAGAGGCGCAAAATTTAGCAGAGATAAAAAAGCAATTACGCCGGCGCGGCTATACTGCTCCGCTGGTGGCAGATATACATTTTACACCCAACGCCGCCGAGGTAGCCGCAAGAATAGTAGAAAAAGTACGGGTAAACCCCGGCAACTACGCTGATAAAAAGAAATTTGACCAGATAGATTATACCGATCTGGAATACCAGGGCGAACTTGACCGCATCTACCAAAAATTTGCACCATTGGTGAAGATCTGCAAGGAATATGGTACCGCTATGCGTATTGGCACTAATCATGGTTCGCTATCAGACCGTATCATGAGCCGTTACGGTGACACGCCGCAGGGCATGGTTGAGTCGGCAATGGAGTTTATGCGGATGTGTGAGGCGCTGAATTATTATAACCTGGTGGTTTCTATGAAATCGAGCAACCCGCAGGTAATGGTGCAGGCTTACCGTTTATTGGTAGAAACTATGGTCGCCGAAGGCATGAATTACCCGCTGCATCTGGGTGTAACCGAAGCCGGCGATGGCGAAGACGGCCGCATCAAATCCGCAGTAGGCATAGGCACTTTGTTGGAGGATGGCCTCGGCGATACCGTCCGCGTGTCACTGACCGAAGAGCCCGAAGCCGAAGCGCCGGTGGCTATTGCGCTGGTGAACCGCTATGCCGAGCGAAAAGCAGGAAGTGAAAAGCAAAAAGTAAAAAATAAGCGTTCAGCTTTCGGCTTTCAGCCTTCGGCTCATAATCCTTACGAGTACAAAAAACGCCAAACCTACGAAGCCAACGCCTTCATCGGCGGGCAAATGGTGCCGAGGGTGGTTATTGATCTATCAGCAGCTAATTTAAAAGATCCCGCCGTGCTGAATGATGCAGGCTATTTATACTTACCATTGCTGGATAAATATAATATGGCCGATCAATCGGTCGATTTTGTTTATTTGGGCGATACTTTGCCATCATTTAATTTCCCGGCTAACTTAAAGCAGCTTTATAATTACGCAACTTGGCAAAAGCTGGCAAATAAAATTAATTGCCACCCGCTGTTTACTTTGCAGGAATACGTTGGCGATGCAGACCGTTCATCAACCTTAAATTTGGTAAAAATAAAACCTGCTGATATTGATTTAGACGCATTTGGCTTGTTGCCTTTAGATCAATCCTTAGTTTTTGTATTGGAAACCGATTCCTTACATGGTATGGCCGACCAGCGCTCTTTCTTCTTTAAAATGGAAGAACTGGAACTGGATGTGCCGGTTGTAATTAAACGTACGTATGCGAGTCAAGAACCAAGAATCAAGAACCAAGAAGAGCTAATTCAAGATTTACAGCTATATGCCTCGACAGACCTCGGTGCCCTATTAGTAGACGGTTTCGGTGATGGCATTTGGATTGACGCACCGGGTATTGAAACTAAGGTTATCACTTCTACCGCTTTTGGTATTTTACAGGCAACACGTTCGCGCATTTCCAAAACAGAATATATATCCTGCCCCAGCTGTGGCCGCACCTTGTTCGATTTGATGGAAACCACGCAATTTATCCGCAGCCGAACCAGTCATTTAAAAGGGTTAAAAATTGGCATAATGGGCTGCATTGTGAATGGCCCCGGCGAAATGGCCGATGCGGATTATGGTTACGTAGGCTCGGGTCCCGGCAAAGTAACATTGTACCGTGGCAAGGAAGCTGTAAAGAAAAATATAGCCAGCGCCAACGCGCTTGATGAATTGATAGGCATTATTAGCGAGGACGGTAACTGGATAGAACCCGCAGTAGTTTAATCTAAAGGCAAAAAGTCCGCAAATAAATTACTTGCCTCCGGCACCGTGTTCAACGGTACATAATCACAAACTGCGGCATACTCGCCCCACATTTTTTGCACTTCCGGGTTTTGATGGGCCTGTTGTATCGCTTCGGCAGACAGCCATTCAAAAACTTCGATGATAGTTCCATCTGCGGCTTCAACAATAACCGGTGTTCTGTTGGTTACTAATCCCTCTCTAAGCAATCGCGGAACATGGGTTTTTGCTAATTCCTTTAACGCTTCGGCTTTGCCGGGTTTGGGTTTGTAGGCAACTATTACTATCCGTCCCATAAATCATTGATTTTATAAAGCAAGGTACAAACTTCCCAAATCATTGAATAATTAGAGGCGGAATTGCAAACCAACCAATGACTTAATGACCCAATGATTCAATGACTAAGATATTTCTTCCACCACTCCGAATTATAGGCGCTAACCTCCGTTGGTTTACCCGGCTCGGGGGCAAATAGTTTAATGTTCTTTTCTTTAGCATAGGCTACCAGTTTTTCAATCGGCTCGTACCAGGCATGAAGGGCCAGGTTAAAAGTGCCCCAATGAATGGGCATCATAATTTTTCCTTTTAAGGCGATATGCGCGTTTGATGCATGGTCGGGCCCCATGTGTATATCGGGCCAGTTTTTGCCGTAGGCACCAATTTCTAATATTGTAAGGTCAAATGGCCCGTAAGTATCACCAATAGCTGCAAAGCCGGGGAACCAGCCAGAATCTGCACCAAAAAATATGTTGTGCGTATTGCCTTTTATTACAAATGACGACCACAGTGTTGTCATTCGGTTAAGTATTCCCCTGCCGGAGAAGTGACGCGCGGGTGCCGCAGTTATTACACAATCGTTACCAATCCAAACGCTGTCGCCCCAATTCATCTCGGTTATGTAGTCTTTTGCGACACCCCACCGGGAAATATATTGCCCAACTCCCAGCGAACAGTAGAACGGAATGGTCTTCCCTGCAAAAAATTTGATGGTATTTTTATCCAAATGGTCGTAATGATCGTGCGATAGAATAACAGCATCCAATGGCGGCAGATCTTCTAATACAACAGGCGGTTGGAAAAATCTTTTTGGTCCAAATAATTGCGAAAAGGATGCCCTGTCACTCCAAACAGGATCGGTTAATATGCGTTTTCCGTCTATCTCAATTAATAAGCTGGAATGACCTATCCACGTAATCCTCAAGCCATTATGCGGCGGTGTTCGGTAAACAGAGGTATCGGTTTTAAACGGCCCTAACGTATTTTTAGGCACTACCTCTGCCTTGTTGGTGATGTATTCCCTTAGAATAGGGATAAGCTTATCAAATCCTGCTTCGTGTGTGGGTATAGGGTTTAGAAATTTTCCTCCCCTTTTTGTTGCGCCTTCTAAACTCATAATTAATGTTGTAACTAATGCTACTCAACAACTATATCTAAACCGCCGATATTAATTATTGATAAAGTATAGTCTATTTATTCAAAAAGCGGACCGTTTGGTCGCAAAAGTTTTTCAATGCAGCGGGCAGTGCAGTTTCAGTATACGGATGCGAAGCGTTAAAGGTGTGGTCGGCGTCTTTGATAATTACCAGTTCGGCTTTTGGGTTGGCGGCTTTTAGTTCTTCGGCATGGCTTAGCGGGACGCTTTTATCCTCATCGCCATGTATAATTAGCCAGGGTTGCGCTATCCGGGCAGCTTTGGCCAAAATATCTAATCGACCGGCATTTTTTTCAAGGTCATCTAATAAACTCTTCTTTAACGGCATTTGCTGGTTTGTGCGTGTGTTTAATATATACAAGATACCTTGCAGTCGCCATTGCTCTTCGGCGGCTTTGGGCCATAAATTACCAAAGCCGGAGATGGATGCCATAGTAACGAGTTTCTTAACGCGTTTATCTTCGGCAGTTTGAATAATGCTGATGCCGCCGCCCATGCTGTGCCCGATAAGATAAACCCCATCAGCCTTTAAAAATGACGAACCGTTGCAAACAAAATCGATCACATCGTTTAGGTCCTCCAACTCGATAGAAAATGTATTATCGGCGAAGGCTATCAGGTCCGAGAAATCAATTGGTTTATCGGGCGTTGTGCCGTTATGTGAGAAATTGAACTTTAAAAAGCGGAAACCCTGCTCCACAAAGTAATTGGCTACAAGGTTATGCGTACCCCAGTCTTTAAATCCTTTAAAGCCATGTGCAAATATAATTAGCGGCGCGTTTTTATGCGCATCGTTATAAGTTAGGTCCATCAGCATACCACGGCCCTTTGCGCCGGGAATGGTGTAGCTTTCTTTTTTTATCATAATATATTTTGTAAATATACCATCTTCTACCTGTCATTACTCTTTATTGTACGAAATGACAACGCAAATACGAGGCTATATTTACTTACTGTTTATCACTACGGTTGCACTTTGCAAACCTTTGCCGGTAGCGATAAAAGTAATGGCCCCTGCTTTTTCTTTTGACTGGATAATAGCTAAAGCCAAACCGTGGAATGCCTTGCGGTAATCTGCTTTAAACGGATCATGCGAAACCGGGTCGCCGTTATCTACACTCGCGATTGAGGCTTCGCCGTTAATTTTAAAGTTTACCAGGTTATCGGCGTTTGGCACTACGTTGCCGTTTTTATCTAATATTTTCACCGTGACGAAGGACAGGTCCTTGCCATTAGCTTTGATATTTTTTCGGTCGGCGATTAGTTCAATTTTGGCGGGTTCGCCGGCGGTATGAATTTCTTTAGTTAAAACAACTTTGCCGTTTTTACGGGATACGGCTTTTAAAGTACCGGGCTCAAACGGAATGTGCCACATTACATGCAAGTCATCGCCGGTTTTGGTTTTTACGCCCAATGATTTGCCATTAAGGAAAAGTTCCACTTCGTCAGCATTATTATAGTAGGCCCAAATGTCAACCACCTTACCGGGTTCCCAGTTCCAATATGGGAAGATGTGCAGTACGGTTTTATTGGTCCATTCGCTTTGGTACATATAGTACACATCTTTAGGGAACCCCGCCAGGTCAATAATACCGAAGTATGAGCTGCGCGATGGCCATGAATACGGCGTAGGTTCGCCTAAATAATCAAACCCCGTCCAGATAAACATGCCCGACAGGAAATCGTATTTCTTAATTACCTTCCAGGTTTCTTCGTGGGTTGAACCCCAGGGCGCCGAAACATTATCGTAGGCCGATACCGTATTATCGGCATTCATTTTTGCCTGCCTTGTTGGCCAGCGGCGAATACTATCGGACGGCATTTCGTAAAAATCGCGGGTCTCTAATGCTGAGGTAGTTTCGGTGCCGATAAATATTTTACCGGGATAGCGGTCATGAAACTTAGGATAATCATTCTGATGATAATTGTATCCCACCAAATCGATAGCACCCGATGTTATAATTTTATTGCGGGTGCTGGGATCGTTATTAGCGGTGGTGATAGGGCGCGTTTTATCCAGGCTATGAATAATGGCCGCCAGTTCGGGCGCTATACGCAGCGCGCTGGTATCACTTTGCTGCGGTATCTCATTACCGATGCTCCATATCATTACGCTGGGGTGGTTACGGTCGCGCAGGATTTGGTCTTCCAGGTCCTTTTTATGCCATTCTTTAAAAAACAGGTGATAATCGTATTTCTCTTTACCGCGTTCCCAGCAATCAAAGGCTTCGTCCATTACGATGAAGCCCATTTTATCGCAAAGGTCAAGCAACTCGGGCGCAGGCGGGTTATGCGATGTGCGGATAGCATTGCAGCCCATCTCTTTTAAAATTTGCAGTTGCCTTTCGAGTGCCCGGGTATTTACCGCCGAGCCTAAACTGCCCAAATCGTGGTGGTCACATACGCCTAATATTTTTACTGATTTGCCATTTAATGTGAAGCCTTTGTCCACATCAAAATTGAAGTAGCGGATGCCGAGTGGGGTGGTGTAAGTATCAATTACTTTGTCACCATCTAAAATTTGACTGACAACTTTATATAAATATGGGTGCTCGATCGACCATAATTTAGGTTTTAGCACTTTTAATTCTTGTTCTATTACGCTTGATGCCTGGTATCCAACGCCAGCTATTATTGAGGACGTTGATTTTACAACTATACCCGACTGGTCTAAAATTGTCGTTTTAAGTCGTAATGGTTTACCACTAACCGTATCAAGTTTTGTTTGGATTTTAACAGTTGCGTTCTCCTTGGTTATTTCAGGCGTAGTTACATAGGTTCCCCAATGATCAACTGCCACTTTATTTATTGTAACCAACCAAACATTCCTGTAAATGCCAGAGCCTGAATACCAGCGTGAATTTGGCTGAACCGAATTATCCACCTTAACCGCAATCACATTTGGTTTATCATAATTTAAATAGGGCGTTAATTCATAACGGAACGAGATATATCCATTTGGGCGGAAACCCAAATGATGCCCATTTAGCCACACATCGCTTTTTTGGTAAACGCCATCAAAATCTATATAAACCTGTTTGCTTTTTGATGATGCAGGCATGCTAAATGTTTTGCGGTACCAGCCGATGCCGCCGGGTAAGGCACCGCCCTCGGGGGTGGCGGGATTTTCTTTGCTAAATTCGCCCTCAATGCTCCAGTCATGCGGCAAGTCTAATTTGCGCCATTTTGTATCATTTATTTCAGCGGTTTCACCGTTGGGCACATCACCTAAATAAAAGCGCCACCCTTTATCAAAGTCCGTGGTTAATCTTACTTGCTGTGCAGAAACTTTGAGCGAAAATAGAAATACAAGTGCCATGAAAGACAGCGCTACTTGCTGGGCGAATTTTTTAGATATCATACAATAGGCTATTGGGTACAGCCACTAAAGTACTAATATTTAGTATCGGATGAAATAAAAAATGTGCACTGCGTAGGGCAAAAACATTAAAAATAACTGAAGTGAATTGAGAGGTGCCGGTCTCAATAGGAGCCCTTTTGACTAATCAATTGTAAATGCTAAATATTTTAACGCGTTTGCACTCATCTCGGCATAATGCATACATAGAAAACAATCCTTCTCTAAGTATTGTAACATTCTGTTTACACGTTGGTCTAAATCCTGTAAACCCTCAAATAAAAAAGGCTAACTTTAATAAAAAACAAAAAAGTTTTGCCGCAAGTTTAAATTACTATAATTTCAATCAAAAAAATAAGATGAAAAGAATACTAATAGCAGTAATGGTTTTGACGGTATTTTTTACCGTTGGCTGCGATCAAAACCGCCCTCCGCAAAATAATGTAACGGTACAAAGCAATAACACGCCTCCGGGATTTGACGTTAACAAGCTGGCGCAGCTGGTAAAAACCAGCACCGACCCGCAGACATTAGAAAAAGGCATTAACAACCCGGCAAATCATATCAATAACCTGGACCTGGACAAGGACGGTAATGTTGATTATTTGAAAGTTGTAGAAGGCGACCAAAACCGCCTGGATGTTGTAGACAATGTAAACAATACAGATTCGGTTACTGTAGCCCGTATTAAGGTTGACCCATCTGCCAACAACACCGCCGATTTGAGCGTAAGAGGCAATCCTGATTATGTGGGCTACAATAATTATTACCATTCCTCATTTTCATTTACCGACTTTTTGCTGTTAAGCTATTTGATGCGCCCGCATAGCTACTATATGCCGATGTATCATTACGGATATTACCCGTCTTATTATACAAGGGTACGTACCGTAAGCACATTTAGGCCAACTACTTCGCCGGCAATGTCGTCAAGGAGTTTCAGGGTTAGCATAAGCAATCCAAGTCAGTCACAACGTTCATTCTCAACCCGTGGTAATGCGCCGGTGCGTAGCGGTGGCTTTGGAAAGAGCAGCCCAAGCAGGTCGCCAAGCGCAAGCCCTTCCCGTTCATTCGGTCGTAGCAGGGGTGGATTCGGTCGCAGAAGATAATTTTTATATAAATTCAACAATTCACACAAACAATTAAATTTAATATCATGAGCATATTTGACAGATTATTCCGCATAGGCGCAGCTGAAGCTAACGCCGCAGTTGATAAAATTGAAGACCCATCAAAAATGGCCGCGCAAATATTACGCGAGCTGCGCGAGAATTACCAACAAGCCATTCAAGGCGAAGCCGAAATTAAGGCTCTTGCCCTGCAACATCGCGCCAGCGAATTACAATACCGTAACAGCGCAGATGATTGGGAAAAAAAGGCCAACGAACTATTGGACCGCATAGACAGCAAACAATTAGATGAAGCAAAAGGTAACGAGTTGGCAACCAAAGCCGCAGAAGCGCATCAAACAGCATTAAACCAGGCTGATGAGTTTGCAAAAATGGCCGAAAAAGAAGAAAGCGCAGTAGCAGTGATGGACCTTAAAATAAAACAAATTAAGGACCAGATTGCCGAAACCGAAAGCCGCGCACAGGTTATTGAATCGCGGGCCAAAACTGCCGAAGTTTCTGAAAAGATAAATAAAACGCTATCAAGCGTTGATACCGATGGATTAATGGCAACATTAAACCGGATGGACCAGAAAGCTTCGGCACAGGAATTCCGCGCTGCGGCTTATGCACAGATAGACGATTCTACAATGTCTACCGAGCAGGAAATAAATAAAGCTTTAGGTACCGGCTCTTCATCAGATGCATTGGAAGCGATTAAGGCGAAAAGAGCGAAGCTGTTAAATTAATCCACATATCACATTTATTCCACGCGTTATTGGGTATTCGTACTTCAATAGCGTGTGGAATTATATACTATTACCATGTTTTTAACTACAGATAATAAAAAAACGTTCACGGCCATTATCCTTTTAAACGAAATGATCAATGGTACACATAAGTTTCAGACCATTGCCAATGGTGATGACAGTGTACTTGAGCCATTGTTTATCGAACTGATGTCTAAGAGTTATGTTCAAACCTCGGGATTAAACTACCAGGTTACAGCCAAAGGGCAAGAGGTGTTTGACACTTTTATGAAACGCTATACCGAATACCTGAAGGTGTATGATATTTTCTCGTATGTCGACCTGGAAAAAGGCGAATTTGCTTTTGCCCGCTATTTCGATTTTGAAACTGATGAGGCCTGGGCCGATTTTGCAAACGATGAACGGTTTGATGATCTGCGAATAGCAGTAGCTTTATTTAAAAAGATAGACCCTGCCGAAATTGTATTCATGTCGTTCATTAACGAAAATAGGTTTGATACCACCGCAACAGGCTGGCAAATGGACCTGGTATCAGATAATAGCTGGAACGAAATTGAAGAGATTTGCAAAACCGCTATTAAACCCGAAGAGGTTGGCGAAGATGCCATGGTTGATATGATAGGCCGGGGGTCTGACCTGATGATGAAATTGCTGGAGCAGGAAAAGGAACAACCGCAAGACGATGCCAACTATAATGGCGGCGATACAATAGTTGAAGAAGAAACGGTAGAATACTATCAGCCTTATTATGATCCGTACTACGTATCGCCTATATGGTTGCTGCCTTTGTTTTTATGGTAACACTATAGCTTAAACATATCAAATTACAAAGCCCGTATTATGTATTAGTACGGGCTTTGTAATTTTAAATAAAGATTATTTTGCAACCAGTGTTATTGGCAAACGGGTAACGCTATTTATTGGCTGGCCCACCTCGTGCCCTGCTGCGGCACTGAAATCAAAGCCAAGCAATTTTGATATAGTTTGCGCCAGTTGTTTATGATAAGTGGTTTCGCTGGGTCCCATTTCTCCGGCGGGCGGTGTGTCTGGGCCCATAACCGCAAACCAGGTCTGTTCGGAGTGAGGCGCTATAATAAGCCCATGATTGCGCCAATTGGCAGGTTCGCCATCGCCACGGCCGTGGTCGCAGGTAATAATCAACGTTGTTTTATCTTTATAAACAGGGTTGCTTTGGATGTCCTCCCATAGTTGTTTGATAAAAGCATCTTCCTGGTGGGCACGGTCCAAATAAAATTTGTAATTGCCTGCGTGTGCAAACTCATCTGTTTCATCAAACGCGATACATAGCACTCTCGGCTGGTATTGCTTTAAATATTCCCTGGCAAATTCATACGTTAAAAAATCTATGCGAGTCGAGTCGCCCAGGTAATGCGGCGCTTTATGCTGCATTTCGTTCAGAAATTTTAGGCGGTCACTCATATTAGGTAATTGCAGGTCCATATAGCCGGCATTAACCAACATGCCCGAGCGCTGAACATTCAATATCTGCGTAAACCGTTCCCAAGAGGAAAATACGGCAACTTTATTTTCAAACCCCTTTTGCTTATTTAAAAACTCGAATAGATTTATATTGGGGTTAATAACCGCATTATTGCTATTCATCCTTGGGTCGGTATAACCTGTAAATATTTCGCTGTACCCCGGATAGGAGAAATAATACCGATTGGCTACTTCGTCCCTGCTGCCTGCATCCCGGTTACCATATAATTGTCCTTTATGTACAACTGTCGACCACAAAAAAGGGAACAGCGATTTACGACGGTCTGTTTCATTATCTGTCCAGTATTGGGCTCTGACAGCCACCTTATCATCGGTAAATTTTGAATTGATAAGTGCCGAGTCCGCACCCCTGTAAACTTCCTGCCAGCGTAGCCCATCCAGTGTTACAATTACTACATTCTCTGTTTTATACCCTTGTGCAAAGAGCCGCGACACCAGCGTTAAGGCCAGTATCATTAGAGTTATTTTTTTCATGGTAGTTTTATGCAAAAATAAATGCCGGATGTTACCTCCGCCTTTACTTGCAATTAACTTTCCATTTGTTTTTTGAAACCTATTTGTTAATAATAGATTGCTTTAACGTTAATCAATTCAAAAATTCTTTACTTTTTCTTAACCTTTGGGCATTTTGCTCATATCCATATAAAGTACGTTCCATTTATGGCCGTCAAGATCGCTGAATACGCAGCCGTACATCCAGCCCTGCATCGCCGATGGTTGATGTCCGCTTTTGCCGCCGGCAGCCACGGCTTTCCTGGCCATTTCATCCACTTCTTCTTTACTTTCTGCATCAATAGACAATAATACCTCTGTGCCCTGGCCTGTGTTAGCTATAGCGTTATTGGTAAAGCCTTTAAAAGCTTGTTCTTCAAAAAGCATAAGCACTACATTATGCTGGCCTAACAGCAAACTTGCCGAGTTAGCTGAATTACCGTGTTGGGTGTTAAATTTAAAACCCAGCCCGGCAAAAAATGCTTTCGATTTTGCAACATCCTTTACCGGCAGGTTTAACCAAAATTGCTTTGTCATCTTTAATAAATTAATTGGTTGATAATTCTTTAAATAATTCATCCAAACGCTCATGCGAATCATTTACACCTCGTTCCATACCAGATTGCATCATCCCATCCCTATCCGCTATTGAGCGATAAACAGCATGAATAATTAATTTGGTTCTATTGCCGGGCAAGGCTTCAAATGTGGCCGTTTCTAATGATACATGCCCCCGCTCTGGCAGTCCCTCAAATTCAAACGTCCTTATCAAACGCTCAGGCACTGTTATTTCATGCGTTACCCCATGAAATCCATATTCGTTTCCTTTAGGGTCGGTATGAATGAAGCGCCATAAGCCGCCTTCTTTATTTTCATACGTTATTATCTTGCAGGTCATATCTTTAGGGCCGAGCCATTTGGCCACCAATAACGGATCGGTAAAGGCTTTAAATACCAGTACGCGGGGGGCTTCAAATTCGCGCTTGATAAACAGTTCCTGTTTTTCCGGCTCGGCTTTAATTGTGGTTTGATTTTTTATCGCTGCCATGATCCTTATTTTTATGCTTTTTCTTTTTATTGTGTTTTTTCTTTTTCTCTGTTTTTTTGCCGTCAGCCTTTAACTCCTCTGTTTGCATTACTTCCAGTAAATCGTCCATCAGGTCAAACCGTTCGGCCCAAAGCCTGCGGTATTGTTCCACCCAATCGGCTACCAGTCGCAAATCATCCAGTTTCGCTTCACAATAGCGCTCACGCCCCTGTTGTTTAACCTCAACCAGCCCACATTCAATCAAAATTTTCATTTGCTGCGATATGGCAGGGCGGCTGATGTTGAAATTATCGGCTATAGTATTTATGTTTAAAGGCTCGTAAGCGATCAGGTTTATAATATCTCTCCGTGTTGGGTCGGCAATGGCCTGGAAAACGTCTCTTCTCATGTATAATTTATATATTTGTAAGCAACTGCTTACAAATATATAAGTAAGTATTTACTTTCGCAAATTTTATTTTTCACAATTTTTTACACAACGCAGGAGATGCCCGGTAATTGGCTTTTATTATTTAATAGCGTATATTCGGTATAAATCACTTTTGAATGCCTTTTAAGTTACTTACCATTTGTTTTGTACTGTTAGCCGCCTGCGCCCAACAACCACCGGTAGAAAAAGGGCCATTTAAACCAACCGATCTTGTTGAGTTAATTAAAATCGACCCTACCCTTAAACTTGATATTCGCTACGCCACCAAAAATAACTTTACAGGCCACCCCGTTTATACACAGGCAAGGGCATTTTTGCAACGTCCGGCGGCAATAGGGGTAATGAAAGCCAATCAGGCTTTAAAACCTTTAGGATATGGGCTGTTAATATTTGACGGATACCGCCCGTGGAGTGTGACAAAGCTGTTTTGGGATATAACGCCTAATGACAAAAAGGAATTTGTTGCAGATCCCAAATTGGGTTCGCGGCATAACAGGGGTTGCGCGGTTGATTTGACTTTATACGACCTGAAAACCGGAAAAGAAGTGCAAATGACCGGGGCTTATGATGAAATGAGCGAACGAAGCTACCCCAACTACAAGGGCGGCACCCAACAACAACGCAAAATGCGCGACCTGTTGCGCACCACGATGGAGCAGCAAGGTTTTACCGTTTTTCAATCGGAATGGTGGCATTTTGATTATAAGGATTGGAAATCTTATGCGATTGCTGATATTCCGTTTTCGGCAATAAAGTAGGTTAGGTGCGTTGCCTTAAATGATCACTTTCGGGAGGCAATGGGATAAATCCCGTTTCACCGAGGACGGGAATAAATTTTTGCTCACGCCACATTTCTTTAGCCTGTTCAATACGCTTGTAAGTTGAGGCGACGAAATTCCAGTATATAAAACGTTCTTCTGCAAATGGTTCACCGCCGAAGAAGTAAATGGTGGTGTTCGCGTTTAATATGAACTCGCAAAGACTGTTGTCTTTAGCGACTAATAATTCCTTGGAGCCAAAGGTTGTGCCCTCGCTCTCTATACTGCCTTCCAAAATATACAGCCCGGCTTCGCCATAAAGTTCCTTGCCAATTTTGACGGTTTGGCGTTCCTTGCTTTTCAGTTCCAAAAAATAAAGCGGGCTAAAAACAGGTACGGGCGATGTTCTATCCATTATCGATCCGGCGATGAGTTTATAGCTTACGCCATCGGCCTCCCATTGCGGTAATTCTTCTGCATCGGCATGAAAAAAAGAGGGCGGCATTTCTTCCAGGCCCTTTGGTAAAGCTACCCATATTTGCAGCCCATGTATTGCCTTTGTCTTATCGCGTAAATAAGCAGGCGTCCGTTCCGAATGGACGATGCCACTTCCGGCTGTCATCCAGTTAACCTGCCCGGGTTTAATTTCTACTTCGGTACCCAGGCTGTCTTTGTGCATCACATTTCCCTCAAACAAAAAAGTTAAGGTAGATAAACCAATATGCGGATGCGGGCCAATATCAAAATTTTGCCCGGCCGGCATATCTTCCGGCCCCATGTGATCAATAAAGATAAACGGGCCAACCATCCGCTTATCTTTAAACGGCAGCAAACGCCCAACCATAAAGTTGCCAATGTTGCGCGGGCGTTCTTCAATTATTAGGTTGATATTGGACATTGATTATTAGTTTCTTACATTAGCGTGATTCATCTTAAACCAACTCAATAAATATAAGATATAATGGACATATTTTTACGGGCAAAACACTGGCAATTATTTCTCGCGACTTTTGGTTTGGCTTTTTTATTTCAAGCAATAATAATGTTTAACCTTTTTTCGAATGTTTTAAATAACAATAATCCCACAACGGCTTTTAACGATATGAAGTTTTTCCCTTTAATGATGCTATTGTTTATGGGTGTTTTGTTTGGATGGTTTTGGTCTATAGCCATTGGCCTACAAAAAATGGTTCCCAGCGGCATAAAAATGAAAGTGGGAAAATTTAAAATATTCTTTTTTATCCCACTCGTTTATATGCTACTATTATTGGTATTTATGTCTTTCATATTCACTACCTATTTTCCCTCTAATGAGTTTTTATATACGTTCGCTTTTCCTTTTTTAATAATTATTCCCCTTCATCTGTTTAGTATGTTTTGTATATTTTACTGTTTATATTTTGTTGCCAAAACTTTAAAAACAGTTGAATTGCAAAGAGAAGTAGGGTTTAGTGATTTTGCCGGGGAATTTTTCTTGGCTTGGTTTTATCCTATTGGTATTTGGATACTACAACCAAAAATCAACCGAATGCTTGAAAAGAATACAAACAATCATCAAGTAATACAATAAGACTTACGAAGTTTTAAAAACTTCGTAAGTCTGCTATGGGTGTTACTTCTTCAACGTCTCTTCAAACAGCTTATGTATTCTCTTGTATTCGTCCGTCCAGCTGCTTGGCTCAATAAAATCATGGTCTTCCATTGGGTATGGCGCCAACGACCAATTGTCCTTATGCAATTCGATCAGTCTCTGCGTTAACTCCACAATATCCTGGAAGTTTACGTTTTGGTCTACCATACCATGCAGCATCAGCAAATTACCTTTTAAGCCGTTCGCAAAATAAATAGGCGAGCTGATCTTATAAGCATTCGGATCATCATACGGGTTATTCAAAATATTCGCGGTGTAGCCATGATTATAATTTGCCCAGTTGGTAACCGAGCGTAATCCGGCACCCGAAGCAAAAACGTCGGGCGCGGTAAACATAGCCATCAACGTCATGAATCCACCGTATGAGCCACCGTAGATACCGATATTCTTTGGGTTTACACCGTATTTTTCAACCAGGTATTTAGCAGCATCAACGTTATCGTTCAAATCCTTACCACCCATGTGGCGATAAATACCGGTGCGGATATCACGGCCATAGCCCGCGCTGCCGGTATAATCCACTTCCATTACCGTGTAACCTTCGTCGGCCAGCAGGTTATTGAACATGTGTTCGCGGAAATAATGGCTCCATTGGTCCACTATATCCTGCAAATAACCTGCACCATGCACAAATATTACCGCAGGATGCGATGGTGCCGGATTTTTAGGTGTATAAACCTGTGCGTAAATATCAACACCGTCACGGTTTTTCATCGCGAATATTTCTGGCGACCGCCAAGGGTATGATTTGTATTCTTCGGTTGCAGTGCTGGTTACCTGTACAGCTTTTGCGCTCGGCTTGTTGGGCTGTATGTATAAATCGAACGGTGTGGTAAAGTTAGAATAGGTGATGGCCAGCCATTTTTCATCCGGAGACAATTCTACGTCGTTAGTACCCTTCATGCTGGTTAATTTAACCGGCGCACCACCGGTTACCGGCATACGGTAATAATCATAATTACCCGGATGCTCCATGTTGGCTTTGAAATAGAAGCTTTTTTTATCCACAGATAAATGCAGGGCCGATACTTCCCATTTACCGCTGGTCAACTGTTTCTTTTCGCCGGTGGTTACATCCACGACGTAAATATGACTGTAGCCACTGATTTCGCTTTGGAAATAATAATGCGTGTTATCCAGCCACGGGCCTTCGCCGTTACGGCCGCCACGGCCACCGGTTCCACCCACCCAGGCATCATCATGCATGCGCTCAAGCAGCGTTAACCCGCCTGTTTCAGGGTTCAATCGCATTATCCAACGGTCTTTATAATCTTGCGCAGAGATGGTTACTACGGCATTCTTGCCGTCTTCACTCCATGAAACACCGTCAATACTCACCTTACGGTTTTCGTCAGCCTTTTGGCGCTTTGCCAATTCCTGCGGATAATCAGCAAAGAATTTTGGGATATCCTTAATGCCCGGGATATCGCTCAGCTTGATACTATATAAGGTATCACGCTGTGCATCATACACAAATGATTCTGAAGAAGATTGCGGAGCGCCAACCTTGGTTCGGTTTTGAATATCTTCTGTATAACCACTGGTGGTTACAAAACTTGGCACAATGGTTATTTTTGCCGGCTCGGCCGGTTTGGTTAAGCGATAAGTGACAAAACGCGCGTCAGGGCTAACTACAATGCTGCCCAATGTTCTGTCTCCGCTTGATAATTCGGTCATGTGTTTGGCTTGGCCGCCACCCGCGCCACCACGGCCCCCTGCTGCGCCACCGCGACCACCGCCTGCACCACCGCGACCGCCACCTGCCACGGGCGCTCTGTCGGCGCTTGCGCGGTCTTTTAGTACATCGAATAAAGTCATTTGGTCATTATGCAACCAGGTATCCTGTTCGTTGGTACCGGCAGCCTGCGCCGCGCCACCACGACCGCCGCCGCCTGCGCCGCGACCACCGCCTTGGCCACCACGCGGCCCGGTTGCTATTACAGGCGCAGCTGTGGGTGCTGCCGTTCCGGCTGCCGGATGCGTAAAGTTGGTTAGCTGCGCAGTTAAACCGCCTGCTAAAGTAACGGCGTAGTAATTTTCGCCTTTCAGATAGATCACTTTGCTGTCATCCGCGCTGAAAAACGCGTTGCTTTCTCTATCAAGCGTAGCGGTTAGCTGGCTTTCTTTTTTGGTTTTATCGTCAAGGATATAAATATCTCCGTTTTTTTCAATCAATTGCTCGGTATGCTTATGGTTCCATACACCGGCTACAACCGGGTTGGCCACACGGCGATCGTCCGCAGTAGCTATTTTGGGTTTGGTATCCTCCGTTGTGATAAAATATTGCTGGTCGCGGCCCTTATTTTCGGGGTTCCAGGTAAAAAATATTTTTTTGCTGTCTTCGCTCCAACTCACGGCGGTTGGCGATGTGCCAATCCACTTTTGATCACGCATAATTTTTTCGACAGTTAATTTTTCCAGCTTTTGCGCAAAGCCATACGAGCAGGCTGCTAATAATAAAAAGAGAGTAAGGGTTTTTTTCATATCAATTAATAAATAGGATCAGTTAGTAGACGCAATTTAGTATAAATTTTTTGTTTTGTTGCCGTACGCTATAAATTGGGAGCTACGCCACCGCAATGCACTCCACAGAAATCAATATCCCACCGGGAAAAGGCATTACTTGCGGTGCGCTGCGGGCGGGTGGATTAAGCGAAAAAAATTCGGCATAAACTTTATTGATGGCGGTAAAGCCGGTATCCTCGCCCGATACCATCCACGCAGTGACTTTTACAACTTTTTCCATACTGCTGCCTGCTTCTTCCAATATGGTTTTAATATTACGGAATGCCTGCATGGCTTGTTGTTCGAAACCGCCTTCTATCAGTTTACCTGTTGCAGGATCGATACCCGCCGTGCCCGAAACAAAGATGAGATCACCTGCAATTACAGCCTGTGGAATTACCATATTGCTGCGCGGAATTTTGATTGTGTTAAAGTTTTGTGGTGTCATTTAATAATGATTTGGTTATTAGTTGATTGTAAATATATAATAATATCCATCGCTAAATAAATATTTATAAACCCAATAGGGCGATCCTTAAAATAATATTTGCAATTGTCGTTTGCTATTTGTTACTTTGAATAACAAAGTACTTTTGAGTGAAAGAAAAAGAAATCCAGGACGAATTAACATCTATCCGCAGTTTGATGGAGCGGTCGTCAAAATTTTTATCCCTAAGCGGGTTATCGGGGATATTGGCAGGTATTTACGCGTTGATAGGTGCGGGAGCAGCCTATAATTTATTAAACTATGACATACCGGATTTTTGGTATAACGGCAAGTACAGCTTTGTCGGTAATCTTGAAATTATCGCATTGCTGAGCATCGCAATTGCAGTTTTGGTGGCATCATTGGTGACTGGTTTTATACTAAGTTACAGGAAGGCCAAACTAAAAGGCCAGCCTATTTGGAGTGCGGCCAGTCGGGCTTTATTGTTTAACATGGCCGTACCGTTAATAACAGGCGGCTTGCTCCTGCTTATTTTAATATTTCGCGGTTATTACGGTATAATTTGCCCGCTTTCTCTTGTATTTTATGGGCTGTCTTTGGTTAACGCCGGCAATTTTACTTTTGGCGAAGTGCGGTATTTAGGCATTTTAGAAATACTTTTGGGGTTGATTGCCGCCTGCTTACCGGGTTACGGTTTGCTGTTTTGGGCAATTGGGTTTGGTGTGCTGCACATAATATATGGCAGCGTGATGTATTTTAAGTACGACCGGTAAGTGAAAGTTGATTTTGATAAATTAGATAAAGCCTTCGAGAACAGGGTTAGGCTGCAGATTATGAGTGTGCTGGTGGTTAACGACCGGTATGATTTTAATTCGCTGAAGGAATTGTTGGATGTTACCGACGGCAACCTGGCCTCGCATTTAAAAGGGCTGGAAAAAGAGGAATATATTATGGTGCATAAATCATTTTTGGGCCGTAAACCCAATACCAATTACCAGGCGACAGATAAGGGAAAAACAGCATTTAAATTGCATTTAAATGCGCTTGAACAATTAATTAAACAACAAAAAACCAAATAATTTTTTTTATTCAAACACTTTGAAATACAAAGTACTTTTAATGAAATAAAATCAACAACAATATGGAAACAAGCAATTACTGGATTGGGCATTTCAAGGCAAATGCGCAGGAAAAAAGGGTGAACTGGAACTTAAATCCAATAATCACAAAAAAAGAAGTAGAAACTATCCTCCCCGGCCTTCAAGCCTGGCAACTGGGCGAGACATCCGATGGAAAGCACTTGGTCGCGGCAGCAACAAAATATGCCGGTAAAATTGGCGACAAGGCATACATAGATGCGGTCAAACTATTTATAAAGGAAGAACAAAAGCACGGCAACAATTTGGGCCATTACCTGGATGCGATAAACAAACCGAGGATAAAGAAAAATTGGGGCGATACATTATTCAGGCGCATACGGTATTTCAATACCAATATGGAATTGTGGACTATAGCTGTGATTATTGTAGAAAGCACAGCGCAAATATTCTATCAATCGCTAAAGGATGCCACCGAATGCCCTTTACTGAGAGAAATATGCACCGATATATTGATAGACGAGGCATATCATATCACATTCCAGACCGAAAGGCTGGCTATCATATTTGAAAGTAAAAGCGGACCATCCAAAGTCTGGCGGACAACGGCTTATAAATATTTCTTTTACGCTACCTCGTGCCTTGTATGGTTTGCCCATAAAAAAGTATTTAAAGCCGGCGGGAATACGTTCGAATCTTATTCAAAAAAGATGGAATATAAATACATTAAAACACTAAAAAGAATAACCGATACTGGATTGGCTTTGTGGATATAGCACGTAACACATTTGGCAACTTTTAAAAGTTGTCAAATCTAACTTGTCAAAAAAACCATACCTTGTACCAACTGTTATAACCCTACACCAAACTACAATTACTATGTTAAAAAATTCACACGCGTTTAGCGGTTTTTCTGTTGATGATATGGAAAAAGCGCGCAAGTTTTATGGCGAAACGCTTGGGCTGGATATCACCACGCCCATGGACCAGCTGCAATTAAATTTAGCCGGCGGCGGCAAAGTGTTTGTTTATGGCAAACCCAACCATGTGCCTGCTACCTATACCATTTTAAACTTCCCGGTGGATGATGTGGAAAAAGCGGTCGATGAACTGGCAAGCAAGGGCGTGAAGTTTGAACATTATAATGAGGGGCCAATGAAGACCGATGAAAAAGGAATTATGCGGGGACAAGGACCAACTATAGCATGGTTTAAAGACCCTGCCGGAAATTTTTTATCGGTATTGGAGCCAACCGATCCTTCTATATAGTAGATTAGCCTAAAAAACAGGAAATATGGAATGGTACAATTATCTCGCGGTATTTTTCTCGGGCGCTTTTTTGTCTAACGCTATCCCACACTTTATAAAAGGCGTATCGGGTGATAAGTTCCCGTCCCCTTTTTCAAAACCACCCGGAAAGGGATTATCATCGCCAACGCTAAACGTGGCCTGGGCAGGTTTTAATATCATAATTGGTTACCTACTGTTCAGGGCAGGCAAAACTGATCTTTATGATTGTACCGATGCCATCATTTTCTTTGTTGGCTTTATGGCAATGAGCCTGATGTTGGCCAATAATTTTAAATCGAAACACAGGGAATAGTAGAGTCAAGAATCAAGAGTCAAGAATCAAGACAGGGATAGTGCGCTTTTATTTTAACTCTTGGTTCTTGACTCTCGGCTCTTGATTCCCTCATCAAGCGCTAATTCCCTAATGCTTCATCCGTTAGCTTTTTCAATTCTATATAACGTTCGTTGCGGCCTTTGTTGTTAAGGTGAAAGCACATCAGGAACGCAGCGTATTTCCTGCCGTTATTTAGCCACGGGAAACTGCCGAATAATCCCGGGCTGGTAACCGAATCCTTGCCGTCCATTGTCCATTCGCCGTAACCGTAGCCAAAACCACCGGCTTCGGCAGGTGAAAAGGTTATTTTTACATCGTGCGTAATTCGGTTTACCTGCATGGCCGCGATGCTTTCTTCGCTTAAAATCCGTTTGCCGTTGTAGACGCCTTTGTTCATGATCATCACCAAAAAGTTCAGGTAATCCTGCGGAGTACTTTGCCCGCTGCCTGCGGGAACGGGTACTTTGCCTTGTCCAAAATCGGTGTTCTTCATATCCAGTGGTTTGGCGATACGGTCCTGGAATAAAGTTTCAAAACTTCTGCCGCTTATTTTCTCCAATATCGCCCCGGCTATTTGCAAACCGGCGCTACTGTAATGAAACACTTTTCCGGGTTCGCCATCCATTGGCATTTTGGCTATAGCCGCTATGGCTTCGTCCACTGTACTGATGTCTTTCATCTCTGCCAAATCCTCTTTAAGCGGTGGCGGGTTGATGCCGGTCATGTGCGAAAGGCATTGGCTGATTGTAATTTTCCCCTTACCATTTTGCGAAAGCACAGGCAGGTACTTACCAACCGTATCATCCAACTTTAATTTACCCTCATCTACAAAAGTCATTACCAGCGCGGCGCTTAACCATTTGCTGCAACTGGCAATGGGTTGACGGCTGGTTAATGTATAAGCATCAAGGTCGGCGGTTTTGCCCTGCCTTTTCGCCAGCGCGCGATCGACCAATTTTTGGCGCATATTCATTTCATCAACCGAATGATTATAAGCCATTTTACCGTCCTTATAAACTACCAGTATCGCGCGGCCGCCCATTTCAGGGGTATTATCGGCCAGCCATTTATCCAGTTTGTTAAAGTTGTATTGGGCGTTAACCGTTTCGTGGCAGCAAAAAAGGGAGAGGGCAAAAAGGACTGTTTTTATTTTCATGACTTTGGGGTTTCAAATCAAGGGATTAAGGTACAGGAATTTTAAATGTTAAAAAAGGACTTACTTAACCCACAAAACTGTTAATTAATGTTAAAAGTGTTAAAATTCAAGGTTTTACAAAAAATTACTTTGAATTTGCATTAGAAAAATTTGATAACACTTATCCTCATCCACCATGCGCTACAATAAGATCAACAACCTTTTAGGCTGGCTTTGTTTTGCCATTGCCGCTGTTAGCTACATTTTAACATTAGAACCATCTGTAAGTTTTTGGGATTGCGGCGAGTTTATCGCCTGCGCTTACCGCCTGCAGGTTTCGCACCAGCCGGGCTACCCGTTGTTTGCCATGCTGGGTAAGGCCTTCTCGTTATTGTCCTTCGGCAACAATGCGAAGGTGTCTTATTTCACTAATATGGGGTCGGCATTGGCAAGCGGGGCGACCATTATGTTCTTGTTCTGGACCATAACCGCGTTGGCTAAAAAGGTACTGGTTAAGACAGATGAGGCATTAAACACATTTCGTACGATATTAATAATGGGTGCGGGTATGGTTGGCGCTTTGGCATTTGCTTATACCGATACCTTTTGGTTTTCGGCCGTTGAAACTATCGTGTTTGCATGGTCGTCATTATGCACCGCCATCGTATTTTGGGCGATATTGAAATGGGAAGCTACTGCCGATGAGCCGGGCGCGGATAAATGGCTGGTTTTTATCGCTTATATGATCGGCCTATCCATTGGCATACACTTATTGAATTTATTAACCATACCCGCGTTGGTATTAGTTTATTATTTCCGCAGGAATAAGAACATCAGCACAAAAAACACCATAGTCGCTTTTTTATTAAGCATAGCCATACTGGTATTTGTGCAATATGGCGTAAGAGGTTATACCATCAACTTCGCAGCACATTTTGATTTGTTTTTTGTGAATACACTTGGATTAGGCTTTGGAACCGGGGCCATATTCTTCTTTATATTACTAATTAGCTCAATTATATATGGAATTATTTACAGCATCCGCAACAGTAAGCCATTTTTGCAATTGGCTTTGGTTTGCACAGCATTTATTTACTTTGGCTATAGCTCATTTGTTTACATACCCATCAGGGCCACCGCCAATACCAACCTGGACAATGCACACCCTGATAATGCATTCACTTTATATGGCTATTTAAACCGTATCCAATATGGCGAAACACCTTTATTATACGGGCCATTGTTTGATGCCAAAATTACTGATGTAACGGAAGGCGGAATGCTATACCGCAAAGGGTTGGCCCGGTATGAAGCGATAGGCAAAAAACAGGATTATGTTTACGACCATAACACCCTACTGCCGCGTATGTGGAGCACCGAGGGAACCGAAACCTATGCGCAGGATGTGCAATTTTACCGAAGCTGGCTGCAAATGGGTGAAAATGACGTGCCAACCTTTGGCGATAACATGAAATATATGTTTAGCTGGCAAATGTACCAGATGTACTGGCGCTACTTTATGTGGAACTTTGCAGGCCGCTACAGCGATGACGATTTTGAGGGCCAAACCAATATGCACGGCATCGGCGGTAACTGGACTACAGGATTGTTCGATAACGCTAAAAACCTGCCCAAAGCCATCATCAATAACAATACTTATACCCCTTTATATGCATTGCCGTTGATTGTTGGGTTGTTTGGTATGGTATACCATTTTAAACGCCGCAAGCGCGATGCAATCATTATTACGCTACTGTTCTTTTTCACCGGGCTGGCTATTGTTTTATATGTAAATCAAGCCAATATCCAGCCGCGCGAAAGGGATTACTCCTACGTAGGCTCGTTTTATGCATTTGCCATTTGGATAGGGCTGGGTGTTATCGCCATTGCCGATTTAGCACAAAGAAAATTAAACGCCAAACTGTCCGCGATTGCTGCAATTACCATTTGCGTGCTTGTAGGCCCGGTTTTATTGGCGAGCAAGGAATGGAAGGACCATGACCGTTCCACCAAGTGGACGGCGCATGATATGGCGTATAATTACCTGATATCCTGCCCTAAAAATGCCATCCTGTTTGATATGGGCGATAACAACACCTACTCGTTATGGTATGATCAGGAAGTGGAAGGCATACGGCCCGATGTGCGTATTGTTAACCTGAGTTTATTGGGTGCCGATTGGTCCATCAAACAAATGCAGCGCAAAATAAACAATGCCGATGCGTTGCCAATCATCATGCCTTTTGATAAGTATAAAGAGGGTACACGGGATATTATCC
>Ga0206816_1020_pt1 | contig 42599 bp, 35 predicted proteins | sample Alteio_BWOrgCont_88_FD_152866 | JGI IMG/M metagenome (GOLD analysis project Ga0206816, IMG submission 152866) | Enriched cells from forest soil in Barre Woods Harvard Forest LTER site, Petersham, Massachusetts, United States -... | ecosystem: Environmental > Terrestrial > Soil > Temperate forest >... | reverse complement strand
GAGACACAAGTAAAAGATGCATTTAGAATTAATGGCAGACAAGTATCAATTGATGCTCCTTTAAAAGAAGGTGAAGAGTTTAGTTTTCTTGATACTATGAGAGCTGACGATGTTTATAATACTGATGAACACCTAATGAATGAATCATTAGCCAAGGAATTGACTAGAATTATGAAGCATCTCAATATTAAAGAACGATTGGTCATTCAATTATTCTTTGGTGTGGGTGGTGAAAAAAGAACCCATACTTTGGAAGAAATATCTGAAATTATGAATCTTTCCGGGGAGAGAATCAGACAGTTGAAGGTGAAGGCTTTAAGACATCTTTTGTTTTATTCCAAGTCGCTATTAAAGAGTTATCTTTAACCTGGATTGTACCTTGGGGTTAAGCATAAATCAATAGCCTTATCTCATATTATTTTCCTTGTAATATTCACAAACTGTATTCATCGGACATTCTAAGCACTTTGGATTTGTTGGTCTGCAAATTTCACGTCCTAAAAAAGACATCGCCATCCCGATTTCTCCCCAATCATTGGAAGGGATTTCGTCCATGATTTGTTTTTCTATTTTCTTGGGATCAGTTCCAGAAGCTATTCCGAGTCTTGGAGCTACTCTTACTACATGAAGATCCACAATCACACCTTCAGCCGGAATATCAGATTCGCGCATGATAACATTTGCAGATTTCCTTCCAATTCCAGGCAACGCCGTCAATTCTTCCATTGTCTTTGGAATATTTTTATCGCTTTTTAATTGTTGTGCAATACCTACAAGCCATTTCGCTTTATTACCAAAATTTCATACTTTGCCAATGTATTTAAAAAGCGACTCCTCAGATGCGCGAGAGAGGGATTCAAGATTTGGATAAGCTTCAAAGAACTTTGGTGAAATCTCATTAATATGCTTATCCGAATCTTGTGCCGAAAGGACTACACATACTAAAAGCTGGTATGTGTTTTCATAATCAAGAGGGTGCTTTTTCCCTTTATACTTTTTTAGAAGCGGCTTCATTGCTTCCTTCCAATTAATTTTATCAGACATAATAAATGTTTTAAATTAAGGGTGTAAATTTAATAAAATATAGATATACCAGTATTGACTTGCCTTTCCATCCTGGACTGCAAAACTTTGTACAATTCAACATCATCGGAATTCCATATTCGACAACCTACTTCGCCTGCCCTACTTTTAGTTTATTAGCTTTTTCGAGATAATATTTTGCCTTAATTTGATCACCCATATTATTATAGGTTACCCCAATAAAGTATGCATTATCTGCATCGGTTGAATCAAGATTATATGCCTTCAGAAAACATTCCACTGCTTTTGGAAAATTCTTAAGATTTCCATAAGCACTTCCCATATTCTGATAAACGGCAGTATCTTTATCACTAATATCAATTGCCTTTTGAAACATCTGGATAGCCTCTTCATACCGCCCTAATGCTACCAAAGCCGCACCTTTGTTATTATATACATTTGAATCAGGAATATATTTCAATGCTGTATCGGCAAGGGATAATGCTTTATCGTATTGCCCCGTTTTCTGATATAATCTTCCTAAATTTCGATAGATATCCTTGGCAGGTTTCTTGTGAAATAATAAGTTCTTTTCATAATTCTTTATAGCATCTATAGAATCCCCTTTATACTGATAAGCGATGGCTAATTCCAAATAATCTTTATCATTATTCGGAAAAATATTTATCGCTTTATTAAATTCTTCTATGGCACTGTCAAGCATCACATTTTGAATATCACGGGTCTTTGCCTCAAAATATAAGTCCATCAATATTTCCGTACCCCAGTTGCTATGCTCTCTTGCGCTGTTTGGAGAGCTTACTACATCCTTGCTTGATATTGTTACATCATTCTCCCAATCCGCATTCCGAATAATTGTCCTGATGGAATAATATCCTGTAATGATGATTACTATCAGGAATAATCTTGAATTCAACGTGAAGAATTCCTTTACTGTTTTGAAATTATTTTTATCGCTTTTAAAGATTTTAATCTGCAATAAAAGATAAGTAAGTAAAATACAAAAGCCAAGCGATGGAATGTACAGAAACCGTTCTGCCATCACACTTCCGATTAAGATAAAAATATTTGAAACAGGTGCCAAGGTAACAAGATAAAACAAAATGGCAAAAGCTGCAACACTCTTTCTTCGAATATTAATAACAGCGTAAATTCCTATTCCAAAGTAAACGGCAATAGCTATGATTACAGCAATATTGCTAAGATTCTGAATAGGTATTTGTAAATAGCCATATTCTGAACTTAATAAATAAGGAAAAATTAAGAGTAAAACATACTTCAATAAAACATAAAACGCAGTTGCTCTTTGTTCAATAAAATTTCTTGTTGAAAACAAAGTATTATTAATCGGAGTATTAAAAATACTTGAATCCACACCTTCCAAGACCTTATGGCGAATCAATAAGAATAGGGTTGTTTCTATTGCTAACAGTAAAAAAATTATTCCAATCCTTTTGGGTTCTGTTTTAGTGAAAAAAAATATTGCCAGAGGAATAATAATTAGAAATGTAATACCTGTTTCTTTGGAACTTAAACAAAGAAAATATAAAACGAATAACAGAATCAAGGATAAATTTGACTTAGAGAAAATATATTTGAAAGCAAAATAAATAGCTGAAATTCCAAAGAGAAAACAAAGGATTTCATCTCTGCTTTTTATGTAATCCACCACCTCTGTATGAATAGGATGAGCAGCATAAAGCAGGCTGCAAACAAAGGGAAACAGGATGGATTGATTGTCAAAAAGTTTACAAAGGACAAGAAATAATATAAGACATGTCAAAGCAAATAACAATACATTCATGAAATGGTTAACATGAGAGTTATGTGGGAACAATTGCCACTCAATAGCGAACATAACTACTGAAGCCGGACGATATTCAGGGCATCTTAAATCAACGCTATAACCGTACCAGTAGTCTGTTATTAAAATTTCCGGTATCCCAGCGATTCCTTGTGTAACGAATTTATTATCTTTTGTCACGGTAATGTCATCAAGAACATAATCAAAAGAAATACTTTGAGCATAAAGCAGGAAAGCAAATGCAGCAATAATTATCCCTAATATTAATTTCAATTTCCTTGAATCTTTAGGATCAATAGGACTGATTGGCTTTGCTGTATGTTTAAAGGGGATTTGCTTTTTGCTCATTACAATTTAGATTATGAAGGATGCAAAACTATAAATTCATCTTCAATATAATCCACAAAATTCCTTTCCTAAGTTTAAAGAAAAGTATTCAACAAAATTAGGGTGAAAATGGGCAATCATTTTAACGAATTATGAAACTCGATTCATTCGATTCAAAAGAATCATAATTATTTTTCCTATTTTCGTCCCCTCAAAAATAAATATATAAACGACAATATGGAAAATTCAAACGTTAAACAAGGACACCCAAAGGGTCTCTATCTTTTGTTCTTCACCGAGATGTGGGAACGATTCAGCTACTATGGAATGAGAGCTATCTTCATTTTATTTATGACCAAAGCATTGTTTATAGACAAGGCATCGGCATCGAATATCTATGGCAGTTACACGGGTTTGGTCTATCTCACGCCATTGCTGGGTGGATATATTGCAGACCGTTTCTGGGGAAATCGCCGCAGTATTTTAATCGGAGGATGCCTCATGGCTATCGGTCAATTCCTCATGTTCTTGAGTGGAAGCACCGTCGCTGAAGCAGGTCAAAATGCCTCGTCCATCTCCATGATGTGGGCAGGATTGACGTTCCTTATTATAGGTAATGGCTTCTTCAAACCAAACATTTCTACTATGGATCACAGGATTGACGGGGCTTTCACCATCTTTTACATGGGCATTAATCTTGGCGCATTCTTCTCTCCATTGATATGTGGAAGCTTGGGTGACACGGGCAATATGCACGATTTTCGTTATGGATTCCTTGCTGCCTGTATCGGTATGATCATTAGCACTATTTCTTTTGAAATATTAAAAAATAAATACCTCGTTACCTCTGAAGGCGCGCCAATCGGGATGCCTAAAGCAAAGCTTGATCCTAAGACAGGGCTTACAATTCTTGGTGCAGTGGCATTAATTTTCGGGCTATTAAATTTCACAAAAATCGTTGGTTTCTTTGCCGGTGATGAAGCGTTATTAAACACTGATAGCAAGGCTTATGCCATCGCTCATATAGATTTGATAGGATACCTTATTTACTCTGCCATCATCATTATGCCATTGATAATTTTCAGTGACAGGACATTAGAAAAGGACGAGAAACAAAGAATTTCCGTCATCTTTATTCTTGCCTTTTTCGTGGTATTTTTCTGGGCATGTTTCGAGCAGGCGGGGGCATCATTGACACTCTTTGCAGATGCTCAAACGAACCGAACCATCGGCGGTTGGACGATGCCAGCCTCTTGGTTTCAATCCATCAATCCTCTTGGAATTATCGTCCTTGCTCCCATCTTCACCATGTTCTGGGGGATGCTCTCGAAGCGCAATCTCGAACCTTCCTCACCATTAAAAATGGCATTCGGATTATTACTCGTCGCCATCGGATATGTCGTCATTGCCTTCGGTGTTCATGGCGTTGATGCGCAAACAAAAATCAGCATGTGGTGGCTCGTCGCCCTGTATATTTTACATACCATGGGCGAATTAAGTTTGTCTCCAATCGGTCTAAGTATGGTCTCAAAATTAGCTCCTCTTAGATTCTCCTCTTTGCTGATGGGAACTTGGTTTCTTGCCAATGCTGTCGCCAATAAATTCGCGGGAACATTATCTGCATTAATCCCTCCCGGTGCAGGCGAAGAAGCCGCAAAACCAGGTGCTGTTCTACCCAATTTTCTTGGAATAGAAATCAATAATCTCTTCACCTTTTTCTGCGTATTTATTGCCTTAACAGGAACCGCTGCACTTGTTCTTTTCGGCATGTATAAATGGCTGGAAAAGAGAATGCACGGGGTTAAGTAATTCTTGAAAGAATTAATTATTCCTAACCTTTGAAATTGTTCAAAAATTCAATTCCAAAATCTGGCAATTGCCTTCAAAATCCGTCGGATGCCATCCTGAAACTTCAGGGTGACATCCGACGACCGTTTTATACCATCCTGAAATTTCAGGACGATACCCGACGACCGTTTTCTACCATCCTGAAACTTCAGGACGATACCCGACGACCGTTTTCTGCCATCCTGAAACTTCAGGGTGATACCCGACGACCGTTGCATTCCATCCTGAAACTTCAGGATGCTTCCCAACGACCGTTTTGTGCCATCCGAAAATTTCAGGGTGTCAAAAACCGATTATTAACCATCATTGACAAATTCTACAATACGAATAGAGAACCATCTTATTTCATTGACAAATTCTTCAATGGCATAAAACGGTTTTGGAGGCATTTTGACGAATTCGCCAATGAAAATTTTTACCTGAAACTATCCTTAAACAATAATAATTATGCATAAAAATCAAACAATAGAGGAGATTCAAAACTTTGAAGGCAAGTATCCAAAACAGCTTTGGTATTTATTTATGAGCGAAATGTGGGAGCGATTTTGCTTTTATGGAATGCGAGGAATGCTGGCGGTATTTTTGGTCAAGGAATTGCTCATGAAAGAGGATGTAGCCAACTTGCAATATGGCGCAACACAGGCATTTGTCTATGCCTTCACCTTCATCGGAGGGTTGTTTGCAGATAAAATTTTGGGCTTGCGAAAATCACTGTTTTGGGGAGGTTTGCTGATGATAACTGGCAGTGTGATATTGTCAATAGACCCTAAAGAATTTTTCTTTTTGGGAATAAGTTTTTCCATCATCGGCACCGGATTCTTCAAGCCGAATATATCATCCATGGTCGGCAGCTTGTACAAAGATGGCGACCACCGGCGCGATGCGGGCTTCTATATTTTTTATTCCGGTATCAATATCGGAGCGTTATTAGGTGGATATATTTGCATCTGGCTCGGTAAAAATTATTCATGGAATCTTGCATTCGGAATGGCTGCCATCGTGATGACCATCAGCCTGCTGACATTCGTTTTCACACAAAGAACATTAGGTCCCATTGGCTTGCGACCACTGCATAGATTCAAGAATTTGAAGCGGTCGCAACTCTATGAATATTTGGTCTATGCAGGTTCCTTAATCACCATTCCATTAATCATGATAATGGTATCCAAAACAGAATTTACAGACTGGTTTATGTACATCATCGGACCCTGTTCTTTGGTCTATATTTATATCGAATCAAAGAAATATAATTCCAGTGAACGGAAGAAGATTCTGGCTGGAATGATATTCATCTTTATCTCCATTTTCTTTTGGGCATTTTATGAACAAAGCGGAGGTTCATTAAGCATCTTCGCAGCGAATAATTTGAATGACCATGTGCTTGGAATAAAACTTGACCCGAATGGCGTGAACAATGCGTCAAATGCCTTGTTTGTAATCATCTTTGCTCCCTTGACAGGCTTGGTTTGGCTATGGATGGCTAAGAGAAAAATGGAGCCGAATACGGTTACGAAGTTTGGCTTGGGATTCCTGATTTTAGGACTTGCATTCTTCATCTTTTATGCCACAAGATTTTTTGCAAATGCAGAAGGAATCACCTCACTTGATGTCTTCACATTAGCCTACTTTGTAATAACTTTTGGAGAGTTGTGTTTATCCCCGATAAGCCTCTCCATCATCACCAAATTATCCCCCGCACCCATGCAAGGCGTGATGATGGGAATGCTATTCCTGGCAAGTGCATACGGACAATATGCGGCAGGAATATTAGGTGCCGGAATGACTTCCCCAAAAGAGAATGCCTCCTTAATGGATAAATTATTTTCTTATACCGACGGTTACCTTCATCTTGGAATATATGCCTTGGTATTTGTTGTCTTATTGATCGTTCTCTCTCCATTAATCAGGCGATTGATGCAGGATGTGAAATAAGTATCATGTAAGTTATAAACAAGATCGAAAGAAATAAATAGCTCCAAAATCATATCCTAATAGTCCCTGAATTTCCTAATTTTGCCGCCAATGAAAAAGGTCTTGAATAGGGTTTGGGAATTTATTAAGCAAAAGAAAAAACTATTGCTGAATATTCTCGCTGCACTGGTATTGATATTCGGTTTGCTGACTTCCATCTATTATTATCTCGACAGCTATACCCAGCATGGGGAATCTATTACCGTCCCTGATTTGAAGGGAATGACTCTTGATAAATTGGATGATTTCCTTGATGGCAAACATTTGAAATATGCAATCGCAGACTCGATATTTGTTATCAAAAAACCAAAGGGTTCCGTTTTGGAACAAGACCCAATTCCAAATGCTAAGGTAAAAGAAAACAGGACAATTTATATTACCGTGAATGCAAGGGTGCCTCCTCAAGTGAAGTTTCCTTCTTTGGAAGATTATTCTTATCCCTACGTGGTGGCTTTTCTGGAAACCTATGGTTTGAAAGTAGGAACTCTTTCTTATGAGCCCGATTTAGCTAAGAATAGGGTGTTGAATACCTATTTTAAAGGCAGATTATTAAGAGCTGGTGATAAAATCCCAAAAGGTTCAGAGATTGCACTCGTTTTGGGCGACGGGCTGGGAAATACTAAAGTAGAAGTCCCTTCGTTAATAGGCTTGCCATTAGATGAAGCCTTGTTTGTATTGAAAGCATCCTCGTTAAATAAAGGAGTAGTAGTATCAGATTCTCCAATCAATGATACAGCAGCATTCCGCGTCTATAAACAGAAGCCGGAAGCCTCAACAGATACAAGGATAAGTCAGGGCGAATCAGTGGACTTATTCGTAACACAAAATTTATCTAAAATACCTAAAACCAAATGAAATTAATAAAACTTTTAACCCGCACATTTTTCTTGATTCTTGTTTTAATGAACTTGAGTAGTGTCGCTCAAGAAACAAAAATCCCAATTGCAGGAAATGCCCTTCTTCAGCAATATGCCAAGGATCATCCTGAACGAGTGCACCAGGAGAAACATATCCAATCGGCATTGAGCTTGCCTTTCTTTGATGATTTCTCAACGAGTTATGTCTATCCTGATTCCAATAAATGGATCGGGAAGAGTGTATATATCAATGAAGATTTTCCTGTTGATCCCCCTACGATAGGAGTTGCGACTTTTGATGGTTTGGATAGCGTCGGAGTTCCTTATTTGAATGCTCCTTCCGGTGATTATCCTGCTGATACTCTTACCTCCAGACCTATTGATTTAAGTGCTCCCTATGCCACCGATTCTACTATTTATTTAAGTTTCTTTTATCAATCAGGCGGAAGAGCACTTGCTCCTAATGACGGGGATTCTCTTATTCTTCAATTCATGAATAAAGACAGCGTATGGGTTACTGTTTGGGAAGCTGATGGTAATTCATCACCTACTAATTTTCAGCAGGTATTCGTTCATGTTTACGATACGATTTATTATTTTAATGGATTTACATACGACACCCTTGTTGATACTTTCAGGACTTCGTATTTCCAGTTCAGGTTCATGAATCTTGTTTCAGGCTTTGGAATGGAGGCTATTTGGAATATAGATTATGTGGTGATGAATAATAATCGAAGCCCATCGGATACCACATTGCTTGATATGGCATTTGTATATCGGGGACCTTCTTTCCTGAAGAATTATAGTCAGATGCCCTGGACCCATTACAAGGCATCAGATACGGCAAGCCAAATGGTTATTCAATATCCTTTAGTCATCAGGAATAATTATATAGATTCCCCGGTCATCTTCCTCCATTCACAAATTTATGAATATGGTAATCCTACCCCGATATATATATATCCCGGTACTGGCAATGCCGGATATAGTTTTAATGCGATGAGTAATGATTCACTCATTCTTATTAAGGCAAATGGAGCACCTTCAGCATTCGCTTTTCCAACGAATGTCAGCGATACAGATTTTGCAGAGTTCACCGTGATACATTACATTGAAAATACTGCAGGCGATGCTGTTTTATCAAATGACACTATCAAGAATGTCCAGCGTTTCTCGGACTTTTATGCTTATGATGATGGCACTGCGGAATGGGGTTTAGGATTAGTAAATGCTCCCGGTGGAGAAATTGCTATGCAATTCACTACTACAAAGAGTGATACTTGTGAAGGAGTATATATTTTCTGGCCTCACCTGGTATATGACACAAGGCAGTATGATTTTAGTATTGCTATATGGGGTGACGCGGGTGGCCAGCCCGGAAACCTTATCTATGTCAAATCAGGATTGTTGCCGAATTATGACTCAACTGAACTTAATGGATTTACTTATTACAGATTAGATTCTAATACTGTAAATGTTTTTAGAGGACTGAATCAAGATACCATTTTTAGTATTCCCTACTTGACGGCAGGAACTTATTACTTTGGATTCATTGATGGCATTGATTGGTTTGACAATTCTAATCCTTTAGCCATTGGTCTTGATGAAAACAGCAATTGGGATTCAACGAAATTATGGATCAATACGAATAGCGCATGGTCCCCTTCGACTGTCCAGGGAACTATCATGATTCGCCCGGTATTCGGGAGTTCTCTGGACTTAGGCATTAAGAAAATAAATAATCAATTAGCATCTTCGTTGTCTATCTTTCCTAACCCTGCTTCTGATAAAATCAATCTGAACTGGACTTCCCAGGATCATATTCAAGCCAATGATTTATTAGTTCAGATATATGACCCTCAGGAACGATTGATTCTTTCACAAGCTGGCTTCCAGAATCAAATTGATATTTCATCCGTCAGCGAAGGGTTTTATCTGATAAAGGTAACTGATACCAAGACGCTGACTTCCTTTACCGATAAGCTAATCATCAATCGTTAAATGGAAAAGTGGAAGGATTATGAAGAATGGTATTTTCAATCCGATTATGATTTAGAAACAGCAAATGATATGCTCACTTCAGGTAGGAACGTTTATTGTATTTTTATGTGTCATTTGAGTCTTGAAAAAGCTTTGAAAGGATTGCTAATTAAGATGACGGGCGAGTTTCCTTCCAAAACACATAACCTGATTTATTTTATTGAAAAGTTAGAACTTAAAATGAATGAAGAAGATTTTGAATTCATCAATACCCTCAATAAAGTTTCTATTCCTACAAGATATCCGGAAGACCTTAGAAAACTATTTTCAACCTATTCGAAAGAAATTACGATAGATATATTAACTCAAACTAAAGAATTACAATCATGGATAAAGCAACAGTAGAAGAAATCATTCAATATCTCAAAAGTCTTTATATTCAAAGTGGATTAAAAGTGAACTCAATCGCATTGTTTGGTTCGGCATTATCAGGAGAAATTCGACCGGGAAGTGATTTGGATTTAATCATTATTTCTGATGACTTCGAAAACAAAGATATATTCCAAAGGGCTAAAATGACCATGAATCCTGAAGTTCAAACCTTAAGAAAGTTTATGGTGCCGATGGATATTTTAAACATGACTCCTTCTGAATACGAAGAATCGCAGATTAAGAAATTCTATCAAAGCAAAATAGTTGCTTAATAAATTACTATGAGTTTTTCACTGCTCATAATTCAAAACTCATAACTAATAATAAATGGAAAACGAACACGACCTTCCAGATCAGGAAGACCAGGAATTATTCGAGCATCACAGGTTCACGGTTGATAAAGGGCAGTCGCCTTTAAGGATTGATAAGTGGCTGATGAATCATATTCAGAATGCTTCGCGTAGCAAGATTCAACATGCTGCCGAGGCTGATAGCATTCTTGTGAATGAGAAGCCTGTAAAATCTAATTACAAGGTGCGTCCTGCCGATATTATCTCTATCGTGATGGCGCATCCGCCGAGGGATACAGAGGTTTATCCCGAAAATATTCCTTTGAATATATTGCATGAAGATCATGAGGTAGTGGTCGTCAATAAGGAGGCGGGAATGGTGGTGCATCCCGGGCATGGCAACTATACCGGCACGTTGGTCAATGCTTTGGTGTATCATTTCCAGAACCTGCCTTCAAGTAACGAACATGGCATCCGTCCTGGCTTGGTGCATCGTATTGATAAAAATACTTCGGGGTTATTGGTCATTGCCAAGACCGAACTTGCCATGCAGATGCTTGCCAAGGAATTCTTCGATCATACCATCGAAAGGACTTACCAGGCATTGGTTTGGGGAGACTTCAAGGAGGATGAGGGCACCATTACCGGGCACATCGGCAGGAGCCTTAAAGACCGCACCGTGATGGAGGTTTTCCCTGGTGGGGAATACGGCAAAGAAGCCATCACTCATTACAAAGTCATCGAGCGTTTCGGCTATGTGACCCTTGTGGAATGCAAGCTGGAGACCGGCAGGACGCACCAGATTCGTGCGCACTTCAAATACCTGAAACACCCTTTATTCAATGATGCCACTTATGGCGGCGACAAGATTCTGAAAGGCACCACCTTCACGAAATACAAGCAATTCATCGAGAATTGTTTCAAGATATTACCCCGCCAGGCTCTTCATGCGAAGTCCCTTGGCTTCATCCATCCTTCCACTAAAAAGAAAGTTTTCTTCGAGAGCGATCTGCCCGATGATTTCCTTGAATTGCTGGAGAAATGGAGAGCGTATTCCACAAATAAGGAGTTATAAGTTATGATTCCGGTTCATCGGAATTATGACAATCTTCCTTTTATTGCATTCCCCGAAAAGGGGGAATGTCATAAAAGGATAGAAAAAATGTGCCTTATTTAATGGAGTATTTACTGATGATTTTATCCTTTTCAGAGGGTTTTACACCTAAAATCCGACCGCCGGAGACATTAACCACACCCTAATTGCAGTTGGTATGATACTAATTGAAGTTGGTACGACCCCAATTGAAGAAAGTACGACCCCAATTAAAGAAAGTACGACCCCAATTGAAGAAAGCACGACCCCAATTAAAGAAAGTACGACCCCAATTGAAGAAAGTACGACCCCAATTGAAGAAAGTACGACCCCAATTAAAGAAAGTACGACCCCAATTGAAGTTAGGGTCGTATTTATTTCTTTCATACTGTTTCCTTTGCTGATTTATTAATAGCTGCTCCTTTTTCTGGGAGCTGCCATGAATAAAACAGCAGTATTATTCCGGACATTATTCTTCATTCGAGGAAAGATATTTTGGGGAATAAATTAAAAATGTCCTTTTTTATTATCGAATTACTTAAACATTTCAAGCCCCAAAATCTGCTTCTCGATTTTGATGTTAATAAATTATTACCTAATTTTGTAGCCTTAATTACAAATACTGCGCTGATGAAAAGAACCATCCTCTTCCTGATTATCAATTGTCAATTGTCAATTATCAATTGTGATGCTCAAACCTTCTGGGTCGAGCGCGCCGGCGGTTCCACGATTGATGAAGGCATCAGCATCTCCACCGATGTCAATGGCAATTCCTATTCCACAGGATATTTCACTACCACCGCCACCTTTGGCACTACGACTTTGAGTTCGGCGGGTTCTACGGATATTTATATCACCAAATTAAATCATGCAGGGCAATATATCTGGGCAGTACGAGCGGGCGGCGGAGGCACCGACAAACCCACTGCCATCAAGGCGGATGCTCAAGGCAACAGTTATATTACGGGCTTCTTTTATGGAACGGCGCACTTCGGGACGCATAGCGTTACTTCGGAAGGTCTTCAGGATGTTTTCATTGCGAAATATGACAGTGCCGGAACCTGTCTCTGGGCGGCGAGTTGCGGTGGTGCAGCGAGCGATATTGGGAATGCAATTACTGTTGATAATAGCGGCAATGTCATTGTTACCGGGCAGTTTAAAGACTCGGCAAACTTCGGTCCCTATCATTTGATAAGTATGGATAGCAGCATAGATGTCTTCACAGTGAAATTGGATGCTAACGGTAATTTCCTCTGGGTGAAACAAGGTGCGGCACCTTATGTGGATCGCGGGCTGGGTGTGGCTGCCGATGGCACTGGGAATATTTATGTTACCGGGCAATTCTCTGATACCATCACCTTTGAATTTGTTCATGACAACCCGATGTACAATGCTATTTTCCTGATAAAATATGATGCCAATGGCAATGAATTATGGTTTCGAAGGGCGGGTGGCGGCGGCGAAGACCTTCCTACAGGAATTGTCTTGGATAATGCAGGCAATCCTATCATCACTGGCGACTTTCAGGGCAACTTAATCTTCTTTGCTGCTCCTACAAACTTCACGCTGAATGATCCTTATTTCAACAGAATCTTTGTAGCAAAATATGATGCCAATGGGAACCTGCTTTGGAATGCAGCCAGCAGTTCTGACGGTGCCCTCACCTCACATGGCATAGCGATAGATGCCACCAATAATCTCTATGTAATAGGAGATTTCGGATGCCGCCTCAACAAATACGCCGATGTTTATGGGCAAGGCATCTTCAACAGTGTCGGCTATTCCGACATCTTTGTCTCGAAGTGGAATGCTGCGGGAGCATGGCAGTGGGCGCGTCAAATAGGAGGTGTTGATAATGATTATGGTAATGGGATTGTGATAGATACTTCACAAAATGCAGTAATTACAGGAAGCTTCAATTCACCAGATTTGTTTTTCCCCATGAGACAAAATCATTTCTTAGGATATAATACAGGAGTTAACAATTTTGGTTGTTCGCATATCCCTTATTGCGGAGATAGTAGTTATAATAATTATGTTGAAATAGGCACATCAGGAAACAGTGATATATTCATTGCAAGGGCTGTTGATCCCGCAAGACAACCTTTAGATTTATATAGGAGAACAGATTCCTCGTGTAATCGTGATTTTAAAGGAGTTGTAATCGATGAGAATTATATAACAGGTCAACGCATAGATTCTGTTTCATTTTGTGTAGAAGGGACTTTGAGTGCCTATGCTAACATTTGTGTCTATTATTATAATTCCCTTCTCTTTAATTGGTCAACTTTATCTAACTCGGAGGTTATTTACAATGTTAATTCTCCAGGATATTACAGTGTTACCATGACCACTGCTGATGGATGCTTTACTTCTCATGATTCTATCTATGTAACTATACATCCTGATCCCCCAATACCTACCATTACCGATAATCATAATATCAACATAAATGCTACTAATACAACAGCAATTGTTTTATGTAAGCCTGATTCTATTGTTATATTAAATGCGGGAAATTTAGATAGTGTCAAGTACCAATGGCAAGGTGGTCCACTAAATGATTCTACGATCACTGTAACCCATGCAGAGAATATACGCATTACAGTTACAGACTCTTTCGGATGCATTAATTTCAATCAGGTTCAGATTGTTGTTGATAGCTTGCTTACTCCGATTATTCCAGGGATGATTTGCCCTAATGATACTTCTCATAAGGATACGATTTCCTTATGTGCCAACGGTTATTTTGAAATGATTTTATTCGATTCTATTTCTGATCCTTTAAGACAAATAATTTATGATCCTATTCAATTAGCTTATGACCCTTATGCAGGTAATTCTGAAAGCATCCAATGGTCAACAAATCCTGTACTATCTTATAATCCTTTTACACAAGTAAATGATGATGTATTTTATCCGGCATTAACCAATTGGTACACAATTACTGCTATTATTACAAGACAAACTTCTTGCGGTCCTGTTTCAATAGACACTGTTACCAGGCGGATTTATATTATCGTTAATCCAGTCCCTACCTTAATTCCTTACTACCCAAATATAACAGGGAATACGGTACTTTGTCCAGGAGATAGTATCTTATTAATCGGTAGCGGATTGCCTTCCTATCATTGGAATACAGGGAAAACAACCGATAGTATTTATGCTACCCACACTGGAGTTTATGAAATTTCATACTATGAAATGGATACTAATATTTATGGATGTAGATCACAAGAAAGTTTTATAGCTACTATAACCATTACAACCATGCCCCAACCCCTCATCACCATGACTCCTTCAGATGGATTAATCTGCCCTAATGATTCTGTTCAGTTGATTTGTAATGGCACAGGAACCTATAATTGGCAAGGTCCTAATGGTCCTTTTGGCGGGAATGATGATACCGTTTATGCCACCACTGCCGGAGATTATTATTGTCTGTTTTCTGATGTCGGTGGTTGCCAGTTGGTTACTAATGATGTGGAAGTTGATCAGTACGGAACTCCTTATGTAGAGGTCTTGCCGGATGTCATGTTTTGTCCGGGAGACTCGGTGCAGTTGAGCGTTGTAGCAAGCCAGGGGAGCACTATCAACTGGCTTAGTCCGCTATCAGGAAACAGCCTCACGCAATGGGTTCATCTTAGCGGCTCCTATACCTGTGTTGTTACTTCCTGTAATATCGTTACCTCCGCCACAGCTACCGTTGTCCTTTCTAATCCCGTGGCTCAAATCACTGCTAATGCAACATCTCTTTGTACCGGAGATACCTTGGTTCTCAATGGCACGCTTGGTATGGCGACCTACTTCTGGCTGCCCGACAGCACCGGATTCACTACCGACAGCATCCATCATGCAGGAGTCTATAAACTGTTGATTACCGATCCTTATGGATGCACTGCCACTGACAGCATCACTATTTCTTCGCCCAATGATACGGTAAGAAGCCTCTTCTCTGCAAGTCCTTTAACGGGCTGCAATCCACTGACAGTGAGCTTCACCAATACCAGTTACCATGCCGAATCCTACCACTGGAGCTTTGGTGATAATGACACCAGCAACCTTCAAAACCCCACTCATACCTATGATTCATCAGGTACCTTCACTGTGAAGTTAATCTCCTTCCACACCAATTCCTGCGGGACATTCACGGATACTCTTGTTGAAACGAATTATATCACCATCTATCCCTTGGTAACTGCCTCCTTCACTGCTGATACCTTGAATGGATGCGCTCCCTTCACGGTTGATTTCATTAATACAAGCCACAATGCGACTAATTATCATTGGAGCTTCGGAGATACCGCAACCAGCAGTGCTGTCAATCCTTCTCATACTTATGACACCACCGGAAATTATACCATTACCCTCATTGCAACAGATTCTCATGGATGCAGCGATACGGTGAGTGTGCCTGATTATATTACTGTTCTTTATCCGATTACTCCTGTGAGTTCATTCACTGCAAACCCATTGTCAGGCTGCGATTCTGTTACTGTTCATTTCAGCAATACCAGTTCTTTCGGAACAAATTATCTGTGGAGGTTTGGCGATGGAAGTACCGATACATCAGCTAATCCCATTCATCAGTACGACTCTACAGGGACTTTCTCCATTACCTTAATCACTTATTCCATCAATATCTGCGGCACGTTGATTGATTCCATAATTCAAACAAATTACATCACCATATACCCGTCTGCTCATGCTTCTTTCTCTGCCAATGATTCTTTGGGATGCGTCCCTTTCACGGTTATTTTCAATAATACCAGTACTAATGCAACTGGTTATAATTGGGCTTTTGGCGATGGAAACTTCAGCACGTCACAGACTCCGAGTAATACCTACACCACTGCCAATGCTTATACCGTTACATTGATTGCTGATGGGATAGGAGGATGCAATGATACCGCTCATTTGAGTTTTATTTCTGTCATTAATCCCCCGGTAGTTACCAGTTCTTTTATCGCAGATACTTTCAGGGGATGTGCTCCTTTGACCGTGAATTTCATGAACACAGGAATCGGTGGAACTAACTACCTCTGGACCTTCGGCGACAATGATTCAAGTACCAGTAAAAACCCTGTCCATATCTTCACCGATTCGGGAGTTTATACTATTAAATTATTAACCATTAACGATACTTCTATCTGTGGAATATTCAAGGATTCAACTACCATTAATGATTATATTGAAGTTGGGGATTCGGCAAAGATTACCAGTAATTTCAGCATCCTTCCGCTCAAGGGCTGCACTCCTTTGATAGTGAATATTACCAATAGCAGCAGCAATAGCAGCAATGCCTATTGGGACTTTGGCAATGGGCAATTCAGCATTGATTCGAGCCTGAAATCTTTCATTTATTATAAAGCCGGCAGCTATCAGATTACCCTCATCAATTCCAATCCCAACAATCGTTGCTATAATAAACCAGATACCATGAGTGTGGAGGTCGTCGCCGATAGTTGCATGATTTCTATTCCAAATACATTCACGCCAAACAATGATGGCTACAATGATTATTTTAACCTGGTGGCAGATGGTTGCACGAATTACCATTTAATAATTTTTAATCGTTGGGGAGAGAAGATTTTTGAGAGCTTCCAAAACAATCTTCTTTGGGATGGATATGATGCCTCCGGAATGCAATGCCCTGATGGCACCTACTTCTATATTTTCACAGCGACGGATTATAACGAACAGCCTTTTTCAGAGAAAGGGTTTGTTACTTTGATTCGGTAATTAAATTTCCGGTTCTACTGGGAATTTTGTGGGAAGCTTAATTTACATTGATTCAATAGGATAAAATTTAACCACAGAGTACACAGATTTTGGTCGCCAAGAATCTGTGTTAATCTGTGTACTCTGTGGTTAAATTTTATTCCTTTAAATTTTGGTTAATATCCCCCTATAATCATTTACCCACAAAATTCCCAGTAAAGCCAAATTTCCTGCAAAAGAAGCCACTATTCCGCCACTTTTGCCTTAGCAGTTTTATGTCTTTTTAGAATAATATCCTCATACATTCTATCCAGAAAAATAGCACTGCTGATGCTCCAATATACCCCATTGTAATCGTGAACAGTATCCCCCTGCCAAAGAACTTGCCTGTATCCGGCAACTACATTAATGCCAAACCACCGAAAAGCATGCCAGCCAAAGAGTGCAGGGAATTTTAGATTCGCAGAGACACCGGCTCCGGCAGGGACAAAATACTTATTGTAATTATTATAGATCAATCCTGAAGTATTATCAGAATATGTATTCACAGTCCGACCATAGCCTGCCTCAAAGACAAGGCTCGTTTCCAGATATTCCCATCTGAACAGGAAAGGCTCGAAATAGGCAGTCCCAAAATAGAGCTTTTGATCCTGAGTAACATGGTCATTGGGGTTAATATCCTTTGGAATCGGAGTTTCATTAATGTTTTGATTCATGTAATATTCCCCGATGCCGACCTTATATTTCCCATTCAAAATCAATCCCTCGCGATATCCCCAGACATTCGTCCATATCTTCTGGGTATAATAAAATCGCTGGTCAAAATCAAAGGCAGGCTCTAATAAAGCCTTGTGAACCGTATCAGTTTTCTTCCTTAACGAGTCTGCGCTCTGGGCAGAAACCGTTAAAGAAATAAGCATTAATAGTACTATTATATAGCTTTTATTGTATATCATTCCATTCTATGAACCTCTTTGATTCGAAACCGCTTAACGGGTTTAAGGAAAGATTGTTTCTTAACGAAAGATTAAGAAATCATAAGAATTATACAGGATGCTTGGGGTTTATGGGAGCTTATGTAGTTTTTTTAGGAGTAGTGAAGAAGAAAATTTATTTATTAGGAATGGGGAATTTAAGGTTCCCAACTCTAATGGACGGGATTGCAAAAACCGACGAGCGTGTACGTCATTCCAACAAATGATGAACATTTCTACAAGCGGGGGTTTCAGCCAAGGTAGGTTAAGCGGCAGCCAAGGTAGGTTAAGCGGTAGCCAAGGTAGGTTAAGTGGCAGCCAAGGTAGGTCAAGTGTGAGCCAAGGTAGGTTAAGAGGCAGCCAAGGTAGGTTAAGCGGTAGCCAAGGTAAGTTAAGTGGCAGCCAAGGTAGGTTAAGTGGCAGCCAAGGTAGGTTAAGCGTCAGCCAAGGGTCGTTAAACGGCAGCCAAGGGTCGTTAAATCCAATTTTCGAGACCCTCCCAAGCAGTAAAATGAATTTCGGGTCTATTTTTCAAATGGAATTATAAATGTGGAATGCTTGGGGAAGGGGGATTTTATTAGCCCCAGCAAGGACAAGCTATCCTCTTCCAAAAGAAAATAAATTATACAGGATGCTTGGGGTTTATGGGGGATTATTTAGTTTTGCGGGATGAAGAAGAAAATATCCAAATATCCTAAGATTGTTTATAAATATCGCAATTGGTCTGATGAGTATAATAAGAGGGTTCTTAAAGATAATGAACTTTATCTAAGTTCTCCAACAGATTTCAATGATCCATTTGATTGTAGAATTAATCAAAACTTATTTCTATTAAATACTCCAGAAAAGCAGAAACAATATGCAATTAATGTTGTTCAAGGTAATAGAGATTTTTTATTAAACGATGGAAGAAATTTGTATGAAGAAGTCGAAAAAATAGAATCTCAACTAAGATCTGATTTAGCAAGAGTACAACAAATGGATGATAACATAGTTTTTTCAGATTATAATCAAATAATGGGTATTCTTTCCATGAGTGGGAGATGGGACAGCATTTTAATGTGGTCGCATTATTCAGAAAAACATACAGGTTATTGTATTGGATATTATGAAAAAAAATTAAGAGAATCTCGCAAATTTGGTCATGGAGGAAATGTCATATATAATTCAAATGATAAATTTCCAAACATTGATCCTTTAGAGCCAGATATTATGGTCAAAGCAATTACCCAAACGCATTACAAGGCTAAAGAATGGAGTTATGAAAAGGAGTATCGTTTTGTAACACTTTTTGAACCAGTTAATCCTATTGAACCTATTAGCATAGTTAATCCATTACCAAAACCTAATAGAATTGTCCAATTAGATAATGAGGATATTGCAGAAATAATAATTGGTCTTAGTACACCAGAAGATGTTGAAGAAGAGATTATTGAAATTTCTAAAAAGAAAGGGATTAAGATTTATAAGGCAACGATGGCACCACGACGATTCAAATTAGATCGCGTTGAATACAGATAATTCTCGAATTATTTTTTCTTTCATCGTTGTGTGATAGCAGCCTTTTTCTGGCTGCTGCAACACAACGAAGAAGCCAATTAGGAATTAAAAATTAGGAATTAGGAAAATGCACATCCTAATTCCTAATTTTTAATTCCTAATTGACTACAAAGGGATATTCCCGTGCTTCTTGCGGGGGAGTTTGGCGACTTTGTTCTTGAGCATGGCGAAGGCTTTGATTAATTTGATGCGGGTGTCTTCGGGCTTGATGACTTCATCTATGTAGCCGCGTTCGGCAGCTCGGTAGGGGTTGGCGAAGTGGTTGATATATTCTTCTTCCTTTTCCTTGAGTTTGGCTGCGGGGTCTTGGGCTTCGGAGATCTCTTTCTTGAAGATGATTTCGGCGGCACCTTTGGCTCCCATGACGGCGATTTCGGCAGAGGGCCAGGCGTAATTCATGTCGGCACCGATGTGTTTTGAATTCATTACATCGTAGGCTCCACCGTAGGCTTTGCGGGTGATGACGGTGATGCGCGGCACGGTGGCTTCGCAGAATGCATAGAGGAGTTTTGCGCCATTGGTGATGATGCCATTCCATTCCTGGTCGGTGCCGGGGAGGAAGCCGGGGACATCTTCGAAGACTAATAATGGGATATTAAATGAATCACAGAAACGCACGAAACGGGCTGCCTTTGTGGAGGATTTAATATCTAATACTCCGGCAAGGAATGCGGGCTGGTTGGCGACAATGCCGATGCTTTTGCCACCCAGCATTGCGAAGCCTACTACTATATTCTCCGCAAAATCTTTGTGAACTTCGAGGAAGGAATTCTGATCAATGACTTCATGGATTACCGAACGAATATCGTAGGGTTGGTTGGGATTATCGGGGATGATAGTGTTTAATGCAGGGCGGGATTCATTGGAAGGAGAGTAAGGATATGCGGGAGATTCTTCTTCGCAATTCTGGGGAATATAAGTAAGGATATTACGAATGTTTTTGAGGCATTCTACTTCATTGGCGCAGGAGAAATGGGTAACGCCTGACTTAGTGGAATGGGTCGAGGCACCGCCCAGTTCCTCGGAAGTAACTTCTTCGTGTGTGACCGTCTTAACAACATTCGGACCCGTGACAAACATATAGGATGTATTCTCGACCATCATGATGAAATCGGTGATGGCTGGGGAATAAACCGCACCTCCTGCACATGGTCCCATGATGGCGGATATTTGTGGGACTACGCCGGATGCCATGACATTGCGGTAGAAGATGTCGGCATAACCACCCAATGAAACAACGCCTTCTTGTATCCGTGCACCACCTGAATCATTCAAGCCAATGACTGGTGCGCCATTCTTCATGGCGAGGTCCATTATCTTGCAGATCTTTTCGGCATGGGTTTCGGAGAGGGAGCCGCCAAAGACGGTGAAGTCTTGGGAGAAGACATAGACGAGGCGACCGTTGATGGTGCCGTAGCCGGTGATTACTCCATCGCCAAGATACTTCTCTCGCTCCATGCCAAACTCTACGGAGCGGTGGGTTACTAACATTCCAATCTCTTCAAAGGAGCCTTCGTCGAGGAGGAAATGGAGGCGTTCGCGAGCTGTGAGTTTGCCTTTTTTGTGTTGGGATTCTATGCGCTTGGTGCCGCCACCTAATTGGGCTTCGGCAATCTTTTCTTCGAGGGATTTTATTTTATTAATCATGGGGCAAATATATAAAGTATTGATGAGCTTAATTCTAATCTTTATCTTCTTCTGATTCAGGAAGGGGATTAATTTTACTTGGAAAGAATTCAGGGTGAAGTCTTCATTAGTTATGAATTACTAATTCTTTAATCTTTTGTAATTAAATATCATTCCAAAGTATTCAGGGTCTGTTCTATTAAAGGATGTATCTGATTTCTCCTCTCCTCTATTTTTTTAATCAATATCATTGTCACTATTATTAACACTCCACTGACAACTGTTGCAATCCATTGCGTCCCTTCAGTCCCGATGGTATCAGGGTCTATTTTGGAAAGATCATTCCTGAATAAATAGGTGAAGATAACCGCCGAAGCATTATTAATGAAATGCCCGCAGATAGCAAGCCACAGCGATCCGCTCCATACCACTAAATATCCAAATAATACGCCTAACAACATTCGTGGTATGAAGCCATAAAACTGTATGTGTATGGCACTGAACAGGGCAGCCGTTATAAAGATGGCGACATGTTTGTTCTTAGTCCATTCGATAAACAATCTTTGGATGATCCCCCTGAATAGCAACTCCTCGCCAATGGCTGGGATCAATCCTATCATGATGACATTAAATACAACAGCCTGTGTTGAATGCATGTCAAGAAAATACTTGGTAAGCTCGGCATTATCGTCTTCAGATTTACGCATCCATCGTTCCACACCATGCAGGAATGAAGGCAATGCCATGCGCCCGTTCATCTCTGCAAGCCAGTTGATAAATGGCAACATGGTTAATATCATTAAAGCTACAAGTAAGAATGAATTTACGGCAGCCATTCGGTTTAATTTCAGAAAATCAAATGTGTTTTCGCTCATCAGGAATGCCAGAAAGAATGCTGGAATAATGAAAGTTCCGATGCCGGAAATAGTTTGCATCAGGTTCAGTGAATCGAATACACCCGGCTCTTTAATATTGTTTAATGGATCAAGGAGTGCATCCATTTTGACATGATAAATAACCACCGAAAGAGCCAAAGAAAGTACCGAACAGATGATTAATGAAAGCAGGATAAAGCCAACAGATAACATCAGTTTGGCATACGGCGGCATTTCTTTAAAGAAGCTTGTTCTTGGCATAAGTGGGAGATTTTATAATTTTGCCGCAAAATTAATAAACAAGAGAGCTAATAATTTGATGGTTAAGATTGGGAATATAGAATTAGGGGAGTTTCCTTTGTTGCTTGCACCTATGGAAGATGTCAGCGATCCGCCTTTTCGGGCGGTGTGTAAGGATAATGGTGCCGATTTGATGTACACAGAATTCATTTCTTCGGAGGGATTGATTCGTGATGCTTATAAGAGTTTGCACAAACTTGATATCTTTGAATATGAGCGTCCGGTAGGCATTCAGATATTTGGCGGCGATGTAGATGTGATGCGGGAAGCCGCCATCATAGCGGAGAGTGTCAATCCTAACCTGATAGATATTAACTATGGCTGCCCTGTAAAGGCAGTAGCTTGTAAAGGTGCCGGCGCGAGTTTATTAAGAGATATTCCGAGAATGGTAAGGATAACGGAAGAGATCGTTAAGGCTGTAAAATTGCCGGTAACTGTCAAGACAAGATTGGGTTGGGATGACGAAACAAAGAACGTGCATGAAGTAGCAGAACGCCTGCAGGACATAGGAATTCAGGCACTGTCTATTCATGGTCGGACGAGAGTTCAAATGTATAAGGGATATGCTGATTGGACGATGATAGGTATGATAAAAAACAATCCACGCATTACTATTCCTATCTTCGGAAATGGCGATGTCCAGACTCCAAAACAGGCTGTGGAATTAAAGGAACAATATGGTGTTGATGGTATCATGATCGGGCGTGCAAGCATAGGGCATCCCTGGATATTTAATGAGATAAAGCATTATATGAAAACTGGCGAAATCCTTTCTCCGCCATCTGTTTCTGATCGTGTAAATGTCGCCAGGAAGCATCTGGAGAAATCTATCGAATGGAAGGGCGAGAAGCTCGGTATCCTTGAGATGAGAAGGCATTATGCGAATTATTTTAAAGCCTTCCCCAACTTCAAAGACTATAGAACAAGGTTTGTTACCACTAATGACGCTCCTACACTATTCTCTATTCTTGATGAAGTATTAGAGAACTACGAAGCCACTGAATTCGCGGCTTAGTTCACCATGTTAATATTTCACCACAGATTTCATGGATTAACACAGATTATTATAAATTTTAATCGGTATTAATTCGTAAAATCTGTGGTGAAAAAGCCAAATTCAATGGATAAATATCTTGTGGTAATATGCGGACCGACTGCCATTGGAAAGACTGAAATTGCAATTGATATAGCCAAGCCATTTAAAACAGAAATAATCTCTGCTGATGCCCGCCAATTTTATATTGAAATGAATATTGGCACTGCGAAACCTTCCATTCAACAATTGGAAAAAGTAAAGCATCATTTCATAAATTCCCTCTCAATTACTGAAGATTATAATGCGGGGCAATTTGAAATGGATGCATTGAAAGTTTTAAAAGATCTTTTTCAACATCATAATTTAGCTGTAATGGTTGGCGGATCTGGGTTTTACATCAATACAGTGTGTTATGGAATTGATGATTTGCCTTCCTCCGATGCCATTATTCGCAAAGATTTAATTCATGAATTTGAATCGAATGGATTGCCTTTGCTTTTGCAAGAATTGAAGCAAGCAGATTCTGTTTATTATAACGAAGTTGATTTAGCAAACCCTCATCGGATTATTCGTGCATTGGAAGTTTATAGAATAACAGGAATGCCTTATTCTTCATTCCTAAATAAACCTAAAAAAGAACGTCCGTTTAAAGTCATCAAAATAGGATTAGATATTGATCGCAAAGAACTTTATAATCGTATAAACAAGAGGGTGGATTCCATGATTGAAGCGGGTTTGGAGCGTGAGGTAAAGTCTTTGTTATCTTTCAGAAACACCAATGCATTGAATACGGTGGGGTATTCCGAATGGTTCAATTATTTTGAAGGAAAGATACCTTTAGAAAGAGTTATTGAACTGATTAAACAAAACTCCCGCCATTATGCAAAGCGACAACTGACATGGTTCGGGCGAGCTACTGAAATTAAATGGTTCAAGCCAGAACAAACTGAAGATATTCTGGATTATCTCAAGAGAATTATTAAATAAAAAAAAGAGAGGTTGACAATTTCTTGCAACCCCTCTCATCTTATAGTAATGTTAATCTCCTTTCTTTTTTCTTCTGATTATTAATCTTTGAAGCCTTCTACGATAAATATTAACATAAGGTTTCCATTCTTCCTGAATATGATTTTGGGAATACCATTTGGTGGATTCCACTTTTCTTCTCATTATAAATGCTTTGTTTTTTGATGAGATGCCATTAATTCTGCCAAAAAGTACTATTCCTTTTCTTGACAGGACTATTACTTTTGGGAAAAGGAATAGTCCTTTTCTGAAAAGTAACATTCCTTTTTTGAGTAATTACACAAAGTGCTTCCAAACTGAAAGGCTGATTATAGAAAATTGAAGGCTTAATCAGAACAGAAAAAATCCATTTTGAAGAGAAACCTTTGGATGTAATGAAGCTACAATTCACCAAAAAAAAGAGCCGCTACATCTCTGTAGCGGCTCTTTATAAAAAATGTTTAATTGCTTTTACTTGACAATTATGATCTTTCCTTTTGAAGAAATATCACTGTTAGAAATTACTTCCCAATAATAAATTCCACGACTTAAGTTGGAAGCATTTATTGTTTGTTTGCCTTCCAATCCTGATAATGATTGAGAATAAACTATTCTGCCGGTCATATCAGCAATACGTAATGCAGTAATTTGTGATGCAACATTATAGCTGATCGTGAAGTTTCCATCATTAGGATTCGGATAAACGCTTACGAAATAACTTGAAGAAACTTCAGGGATTCCGGTGCAGGCATCAACATAGATTACATGATATGCAGTATTGACACATCCTGTGGTAGGATCAGTGTAACGATAAGTAAGTGTGTCGTTACCGGTAGTAGTTTGATTAGGAGTGAAAGTCGTACCGGAAACAGCCTGACCAAGGTATGAACCACCGCTTGGAGAACCACCCGTAAGTGTAATAGCTGGATAATTGATACAAGTAGTATCTACGCTGAAATTCCATGAAACAGAAGGCAGTGAATTAACAACAACTGCCTGTGTAGCGGTACCAGTGCAGCCATTAAAATCTGTAACAGTTACCGTGTAGGTGCTTGCTGTTGAAACTGTGATTGATTCAGAAGTTGAAGCATTATTCCATGAATATGTAATATAGGTTCCGGCATCCAAACTAATCGAGAATCCAGAACATATTGTATCAGATCCGCTCGAAGTGATAGTAACTACAGGGCTATTATTAGCAACAACACTCACCGAAGCAGTTCCTGAGCAACCATTGGCATTTGTGACAGTAACTGTAAACGTATTGGATGTATTTGCAGTTATAGTTTGCGTGGTAGCAGATGTGCTCCAATTATATGAAGTATAAGTTCCAGGATTTAATACTACAGAACCACCTGTACAGAATGTATCTGCACTGGTAGAAGGTATAGTAGGAGTAGGTGTTGGATTCACGGTAACTGCTGTGGAAGTTGAGCCTACACAACCGTTTCCATCGGTGATGGTAACACCATAATTCCCTGTTGAAGATGCATAAATTGATTCGTCAGTAGCTGTAGAAGTCCATAAGTAGGTTGCCCAGGTTCCGGCATCTAAGCTAATGGAATCTCCGCTACAGAATGTAGTTGGTCCGCTTGGGGTAATTGTTACAACTGGAGTTGCAAAAACTGTAATGGCAATAGAAGTTGCACTGGCACAACCATTAACATCAGTTACTGTAACTGTATAATTTCCGTTTGTATTAGCTGTTACTGTTTCGCTTGTTGAAGAATTGCTCCAGGAATAGAATGGATAAACTCCTGCATCTAAACCAACGCTTCCACCAGGGCAGAATGAAGTAGGACCATTAGCAGAAATAACAGGTGTAGGCAATGGATTAACAGATACCGATTCTGAGGCAGTTCCGGTACAACCATTGATATCAGTAACCGTAACCATATAATTTGCTGAAGTGGTTGCCGAAGTAGTCTCGGTTGAACTTGAATTGCTCCATGAATAAGAAGAATAAGAACCAGCATCTAATGTTACAGAACCTCCCTCGCAGAAGGTCGTAGGACCTTGAGCAGTGATAGTTGGAGATGGATTGGTATTGACAACTACATTTTGTGAATTAGTACCAATACATCCGTTAATATCAGTAACTGTTATTCCATAGTTTGCTGCTGAATTAACAGTAATAGCAGCGGTGGTAGCAGAATTGCTCCACATATAAGATACATAACCATTAACACTTAATGTTACAGAATCTCCATTACAGAAGGAAGTAGGTCCGTTTGCTGTAATAATAGGTGCGGTAATGTTATTCGCAACTACAAGTTGAGATGCAGTTGCGGAACAACCGCCACTGGTAACAGTAACTGAATAAGTACCTCCGGTAGTAGTTGTAATAGAATCAACTGTAGAACCTGTACTCCAAATATAAGTTGCAAAACCAGGGAGATACAATGTTACAGAACCTGGATTGCAGAAAGTAGTAGGACCATTTGAAGTAATTACAGGATTTAAGGAAGAGGAAACTGTTACTTGTTGAGAAGCTGTACCTGTACAACTATTCGCAGCGGTAACGGTTACTATATAATTCCCTGTCGTATGAACAGTAATTGTTTGAACGGTAGCTCCATTGCTCCAAGAATAAGATGGGAAAGACTGAGAAATTAAACTCACGCTATCACCATTGCAGAAGTTGGTAGGACCGGTCGCAATAATAATCGGGCTTGGGGAAGGATTCACTGTTATTGCTTGTGAAGTTGTTCCTGTACATCCATTCCCATCAGACACCGTTACTGTGTATGTGGTATTTGTTGTTGGCGAAGCTGTTACGATTTCTGTTGTTGAAGTATTACTCCATGTGTAGTTTGAATAACCGGAACCTGCATCCAATGTTGCAGGACTTCCAGAACATAATGTGGTAGGACCGCCTGTAATAGTTGGGGTAGGATTAGGATTAACAGTAACCACTGTTGAAGCTGTTCCAGAGCATCCAAGACTTTGCGTAGCAGTTACAGTATAGGTACCTGCTGTGGTTGCATTGATAACTTCTGTTGTTGCACCATTACTCCATAAATAAGAATTAAACACTCCTGCATCAAGATTTACAGAACCGCCTTGACAGAATGTAGTAGGTCCACCAGTGATATTCACTGTAAGATTACCTCCTACAGAGATTACTTGAGTTGCAGTAGCAGTACATCCGCCTGCATTCGTTACAGTTACAGTATAGGTAGTGGTAACTGATGGTGATACAACTAATCTTTGTGTTGTAGCATTGGTACTCCAATGATAAGAAGTATTGGCAGTGACGGTTAATGTATCATTTCCACCTGTACAGAATGAAGTAGGACCACTTGAAGTAATGTTAGCTGTAGCTTGTGGAACAACAGTAACGGTCTTTGTAGCAGTCGCAGAACAACCTACACCATTTGAAGCTGTCAACTGATATACCGTAGTAGTTGTAGGTGTAATAGTAATAGATTGTGTTGTAGATCCACCGGGAATCCAATTATAAGTCTGATAATTCTGTGTAGATAAAGTTACAGATGCTCCTGAACAAATTGTCGTATTCCCAGCAGGTGTAATGGTAGGAGTGATATTAGCGGTAACAACAATTGGATGTGATGTTGCTGTACCTGTACATCCTGCAACAGTAGTAACCGTCAGGGTATAAGTACCGCTTGCTGTAACAGTAACTGTAGCGGTAGTATGATTACCCGGATTCCAGTGATAGAGAGAATAAGTAGTCTGTGTAGATAATATTACACTACCTCCTGTACAAAAAGTATCAGGACCATTTGAAACGATGACTGGTGTAGGTGTAGGATTAACAACCAAAGTATAAGATGCTGTATGAGAACATCCAGCACCCGAAGTAGTTGTAATAGTATAAGTACCTGCAACTCCTTCAACAATAGTTTGGGTGCTGGCACCTGTGCTCCAATGATATGTTGCAAAACCATTTCCTGGGTTTAATGTAGCATTTTGTCCTTGGCAAATATTCGCTGGTGTTTGAGTAATTACAGGCAAAGCACCACCATTGATTGTAACCGGTAAACTTGCTGTTCCCGTACATCCTTGAGCATTGGTAACTGTCACGGTATAAGTCGTTGGGCTTACATTTTCATGAGAAACTGTTATTCCTTGTGAAGTAGCACCCGTGCTCCAGATATAACTATTAAAAGCTGATGAAACAGTTAATGTAACACTGTCTGTTCCAGCACAGAAAGTAAGAGGTCCGTTAACTGTAAGAGTTGGTGAAGGAGCTGGAGTAACAACCACTGTATGAGATGCAGAAGCAGTACAACCTGCTGCATTAGTAACAGTCAGGGTATAAATCCCGGATGCAGGTGCAGTAATAGTATCAGTGTTGGCATTAGTACTCCAACGATAAGTATTATATGTTGTATGAGAATATAATTTTTTAGTACATGCAGTAGCAGCTATAGAATCAATTACAGGCGTGGCTGGGGAGGCATTCACAGTTTCATTAACAGTAGCTGTTCCGGTACATCCAAGGTCATTGGTAACAGTCACATTGTATGTACCTGTAGTAGTAAATGTAATAGTATCTGTAGTTAAATTGCCAGTCCAGTGATAAGCAGTATAATGAGGATTCCCTGCTGCCGGAGCACGGACATATAGTTGATTAACATTGCCACTGCATATAACTCCGAAGGCAGGAATTGTTCTTATAGTAGGTACAAGGGCTGGCTCGACAACAATTTGTTGGGTAGCTGTAGCTGTACATCCACCGGTGCGGGTAACAGTTACAGTATAATTCCCTGAGGCGTTAACAGTAATGGTAGCCGTATTAGCATTAGTACTCCAATGGTAAGCAGTGAATGTTGCAGATAAAGATAATACCCTGTTTGTTCCAGCACAAAGTGAATCATGACCATTCCCACTTATTACAATAACAGGTGCAGATTGATTAGCTATTACTACCGTATGTGTGGCAGAGGCTGTACATCCCGCTGCATTCGTTACTGTAACGGTATAGGTTCCTGATGTCGCATTAATCGTGGCTGTTGTAGCTCCTGTGCTCCAGGCATAATGTGGATATACTACAGATAAAGACAAGGTTTTCCAACAGGTAGCAGTAGTAGAATCAATAACAGGGACTGGCAAAGCACTAACTGTAACAACCTTATTAGCCGTTCCGGTACATCCTGCTGCATTAGTAACAGTAACTGTGTATGTACCTGCCAAATGCACTTCAATAGGGCGAGTCGTAGCACCGGTACTCCAATGATAAGTTCCACCAGGATTAAAACTGGCAGTTAATGCTGCACTATCGCCTGCACAAATTGTAACAGCACCATTAGGAGTAATTGTAACTGTAGGGGGTGTATTAACGGTAACTACAATATTCGCAGTTGAAGTACATCCTCCCACAGTAACAGTTACAGTGTAGGTATTTGAAGTAGTAACCGTAATAGCAGCTGTGGTAGCATTACCCTGGCTCCAATGATAAGTAGGTCCACCATGAGCCGTTAATACAACACTTCCTCCTGTACAAAATGTGGTAGGTCCACCTGCTGTAATAGAAGCGGTAGGAGCACCTGCAATAACAACATGAACAGTTGAACTGGCAGTACATCCCTGTGCACTTGTAACAGTCAATGTATATGTTCCATTAGGAACGTTTACTGTATCAGTTGTTTGAACAGGATTTGTACTCCAACGATAGGTAGAAAATGTCGTAGCGGAGAAAATTTTCATGTCGCATGTCGAAGGAGCCAATGAATCAATTACCGGTGGTGCCGGTGAAGGATTTACTGTTACAGATTGTGTTGCAGTTTTAGTACAACCATGAATATCAGTAATCGTTACAATGTACGTATTCGTACTGGTTGGAAAAATTGACTGTGTGGTAGCACCAGTACTCCAAAGATACGATGCAAGTGTATCGTTAAATGAAAAAAAGTTTGCAGTAATGGTATCTGCCGCAACACCGCTGCAAAAAATTCCATTATTAGGTGCAGTAATAAAAAGGAATCCTTGATTGTTTGCAATCGTACATTCCACATTCTGATTATCAGGTGAAGCACTTGGCTCAGCCATTGCCGAACTTTCTTCATTATTGATGTTCACAGATGCAGAGGCACTTGAGCTACTGTTCATCATGGAACTTTTGGCTGACACATTCGTCAGCATTAACAGGGCTAAGCCCAAAGTTAAGATTACGTACTTTAATTTGTTCATCATTTATTTATTTATTTAATAATTATTATTCTGTCTTTAGAAAAGGGGTGTTTTGTAGCCCGTGAAACTTTTTCTTCGACGGCAAATCTATAAAAAAGTTTAGTTATTTATAACTTTCAACAAAAATTTCTTTGGAAAAGTAAAAAAGGGAGGTAAGATATTCAATAGCAAATGGCAGATGAAACCTTGATTCCACCTGCCATTTTTGAGCTTCCCTCCTACCCTATTCTATACCAAAACGAAAGCGAAAGAAAACGCTTGATTGGTGCCGGGAACGATGGTGATGGTTAATGTAATATCATGACATCCGACGCACTTGCCGGTGATCACAACTTCGCCTTCCTGCGTGGTGGAAAGTACCACTACTCCATTCGCCATAATGGTGGCTGTAACGCCCGCCACCGCTGGTTTCCCTTTCGCTGTCAATGCTTTGCCGACATGGAATGTGGCACCATTGGCATCCAGACCTGATGCCGCGAATTTTGCTTTAATACTCAATTCGGTAACGACCTTATCGGCTTCAAAAATAACTCCCCAATTTCTTTCTGCATCACGGAAAGTTCCTTCCGTCAAATCTCTGTAGAAAAAATCTTCCTGACTTCTCATATCTTCCACCAAAGTTTTAGCAGATTCAAAAGAAATAGCAAGATTGGAATTTGCTGTGCCTTGCAAAATTTCTTTGGCAACTTTAATGACTTTCAAAGCAGCAATCTCTCCCAATAAAACCGAGCATTGCGCCGAAGTATAATCAACCATTAATGGCAAACTTAATGACACGATTTTCGCATTTCCGGTAACGATTTTTGGAACCAATCCTTCGATAGTAATCTCCGAATCATTATACGGCAAAGCTCTGGAATGGAGAGGAATTCCAAAAGAATTAAGAAGAGATTCCGGATAAAAACCGTCTTTAATTTTCAAGAAAACAATGGTGCCATAGCTGTTTTCATATTTTCTCAATTCTTCATATTTCGCAGCAAGATTCTCATTTGCTGTTACGGCTTCTGAATTTGCGCCATCACTCAGACCCTTTTTTTCGACAATATCTTCCCATGTCAAAGGTATGGCTAATTGGGTTGCATCATCAAAAGGAATTTCGGCAGAGAGGACTAATGGCAATCTTTGATTTGCGACATTTAACTCATTTGTGGCAATTTCAACACTCGTGATTTCTTCTTTTCTGTAAGACATATATTTATTTATTATTTAATGTTATTTATTATTTATTTAATGTTAATTGCTATTAATCCCATATAATTATTATTAAATGGAAAAATCATAAAGCTCCGTCCCATCGTCCAGTTCCTGCAGGAACTGGACGATGGGACGTGTCCGAATGCATGTTTCCTTGAGGAATAATGCATTGGGACATGTCCCGATGTATTGTCTTTTAAGGAAGAATGCACTGGGACATGTCCCATCATCTTTTTCCTAAAAGAAACTGCCATTCCCCAAAAATTTAATGAGGAATTCCTTGAAGCTATTTCGAGAAAACGGTAAGTGAAAATTGTCTGGATTATTAATCCAAAACTTGTGAAATTACCTATATGCATTTTGCTTCGGAATTACCGCATTGGTTTCCAAAGCATATATTGCTTTTGTACAGGTCCAGATTTTCTTTGTTATTTAACATGGGGCAAATTTAGAAAAGTTTTGATTAATGCAAGTGATGTTTGGAATATTTCAAAAGAATTATTTGTCTTGAGGTTTCTTTTCAGGAATAAATTTTTAAGGCTGCTGTGTTCTTATGGAAGCTCCTGATAATTCCTGCAAAAATAAAAATGACTGTCGGCTTTTATACACCAAATTTCGTCTTGTCATTCCGACGAAGGAGGAATCCTATAGAAATATGGATAGGATTCCTCCTACGTCGGAATGACAAGCCCTCACAGTTATTATATTGTAATTGTATTCGTGGTGTATAGAAACCGACAGTCATTAAAATAAAATCTTTGGGGAATCTATCAATGATGATGACCACCGGCACCATGAACATGTCCATGCTCTAATTCCTCTTGGCTGGCATCACGAATATCAACAATCTGCCCTGTAAAATGGAGTGGCTTTCCAGCCAATGGGTGATTGAAATCCATCGTAACGGATTCGCCGGTAATGGCAATAATTTTTCCCATCATTTGATTGCCATCCTGATCGTGCATCGGAAGCGTGGAACCGATTTTCAAGATCTCCATCATTAAAACTCCATCTTGCCTGAACATATCGAGGGAGAGGTCAACGATACTGTCTTTGTCGAGTTCGCCATAGGCATCAATAGGATTTATTGAAAAACTGAAGTCGTCACCGACAGCCTTCCCCATGATGTTTTCCTCAAATACCGGGAGCAGTTGACCGTTTCCAAAAATGAAGACAAGAGGATTTTCCTCATCTGTCTTCTCTATAAAAACCCGTTGTTTGTTGTCATCGTCAGATTGTAATTCGTAGGACAATGTTACTACTTTATCATTTTCTATTTTCATATCTGTATTTATTTATTTTCGGCTGCAAAAGTAGAAAGAATTATGGATAACGATTCATCATATATTCCAAATCCATAAAGATTAGTTGTGATGAAATATTTGACCTTCCTTCACTACCATTTTATTAATCCAAGTCATAAACATCGCCCATCATTGTTTCATGCACTATAACGCTGCTTTTGAAGAAAATTTGGTCATGGGTTAAATCTGTGGATTCTAATTTTTTTTAACCTTAGTAGAAAACAAAACAAAGATGAATTCAACATTATTACTTTATTTTATAGAATAAAATAAGGTAATAAGGTTCCTTAGTCTCCCATGACTTTATTTTCTACTAAGGTTAAAAACAAATCAACAGGTTTAACCCATGACCGAAAATTTAGATTTGTTTGAGAAACCTTTTACAGTCGTTAGGGAGTGAATCCTATTGATTAAAGAAGGAATCAACAAACTCATATTTATTAAAAACCTGCAAGTCATCCATCTTTTCACCCACCCCGATATACTTCACAGGAATTTTAAATTCATCCGAAATGCCAATAACGACACCACCTTTAGCAGTCCCATCCAACTTGGTCAAGGCAAGCGCAGTCACCTCCGTAGCTTTTGTGAAAGCACGCGCCTGCTCCACAGCATTCTGCCCAGTCGAGGCATCAAGCACCAACAAGACCTCATGAGGAGCATCAGGAATCACCTTTTGCATCACACGTTTGATCTTGCTAAGCTCATTCATCAGGTCAAGCTTGTTATGAAGCCTACCAGCAGTATCAATAATCACGACATCCATCCCTTGCTCTTTGGCAGCCTTCAAGGCATCATAAGCCACCGCAGAAGGATCCGCCTTCATGCCCTTCTCTATGATAGACACGTCAACTCGCTTCGACCAGATAATCAACTGATCCACAGCCGCAGCCCTAAAAGTATCAGCCGCCCCCAACATCACCTTCTTGCCCTGCTTTTTAAACTGATAAGCCAGCTTTCCAATGGTAGTAGTCTTCCCGACACCATTGACTCCGACCACCATTATCACGTATGGAAGGCCATTGGTTTCAGGAATACTGAATTCAACCAAATCAACCGTATTATTCTCAGATAAAAGAGCAGCAATCTCTTCCTTCAAAACCTTATTCAACTCTGATGTGCCCACATATTTTTCTTTGCCCACACGGTTTTCTATCCTTTTAATAATCTTTAAGGTGGTATTAACCCCGACATCCGAAGTAACCAATACTTCTTCGAGATTATCAAGCACAGAATCATCTACCGAGGACTTCCCAATGATAGCCTTGGCAAGTTTAGAGAATAAAGTCTCCTTACTTTTCTCCAAACCTTTGTTCAGACTCTCCTTTTTATCCTTTGAAAAGAAATTGAATAATGCCATATCGGAAATTATAAATTATGAAATATCAGACAATAAAAAAAGCTTCTTCCGAATTAGAAAGAAGCTCTTAATATTTCTTTGTGGAATTATCTTATTTATCTTTAAGAAAATCCTTCACGTGGTCGTTATGCACAACCTCTTCTTTGAATGAATATGCACCTGTCTTAGGTGATTTCACCATTTTGATAACCCGAGAGAATTCCTTCCCTTTACCGGTTTTCAGTGTAGCTACAACTTTCTTTGCCATGTTTTAAATTTTTTACTAATTAATACCTTATTTAATTTCCTTATGAAGCGTCATTTTCTTCATAATCTTATTGTACTTCTTCAATTCAAGACGAGCTGTAGTGTTCTTCTTGTTCTTCGTAGTGATATACCTGGAAGTGCCCGGAAGTCCGCTCGCTTTGTGCTCCGTACATTCCATAATTACCTGAATTCTGTTGTCTTTACCTTTTGCCATTGTCTGATTATTTTATAATTAAGGCTGCAAATCTACACAAATTTTTATTTATCGCAATGCCATCCTAAATATATTTCTATAATTTACCCGCAGCTATCATGGTTAATGTCAGGAAATGAAAGTTTTGAAATTTGAATTTGTCCTTAATTTTGGAAAAAGCAGATTTTTCATGCAAGAATATAACTTCCGTTAATTAATAGAAAAAAAGTGTGATAAAATGATTCAAATAAAATAGCTACTTTAATGTTCGGGTTACTATTTTAGTATCATTAGCAATGCCCAAAATGTGGTAAAGATGTCTGTGAGAAAACCACAAACCAATACCTTTCGTATATTTGCGAAAACCGCAAATAATATTTATGCAGATAAAATATACTTTTCTTATTTTAATAATTCTTATAATCCTCACGAAAGTTGTTTTTGCACAGACAGGATCTATCGCCGGAACCATTTCTGATTCTCTTTCAAAAGCCACATTACCGGGTTGCATAGTTATCTTAAAAGAGAAGGAACAAGGAACATCTACCAATGGCTTAGGGAAGTTTTCCTTTACCGATTTGATGCAGGGTTACTATGTTTTGCAAGTAAGCTTTATTGGCTATAAATCGAAGGCAATTTCAGTCTATGTAGAACAAAATAAAACAGTAACTCTTGATATTAAATTGATTCCAGCAGCTATTAATATCAAGGAAGTCAGCGTTACCGAATCTCGAAGTCCTATGGAGGCGATGAACACTATTTCAAGTCTTGATATTCTCCAGAGACCCGTTAATTCTGCGCAGGATTTAATGAGTTTGGTTCCTGGTTTATTTCTTGCACAACATCAAGGCGGCGGCAAGGCAGAACAGATTTTCCTTCGTGGTTTTGATGCTGATCATGGTACTGACTTCGCCGTTTTTTGGGATGGCATTCCCATAAATATGCCTTCACATGCACATGGTCAGGGTTATGCCGATTCTCATTTCATGATTCCCGAAACAATAGATCAATTGGATGTTTATAAAGGAACTTACGCCACCCAGTTTGGAGACTTTGCAACTGCCGGTGTCGCCACCTTTACTACTAAAAACACAGTTGATAATATGGTTAAGTTTGAAGCAGGAACGTATGGAATGAATCGAATCATGGGAATGCTCAATCTCCTTGGAAATAAACATCACCTGCTAACAAAGAAAAAAGAATATGCATATATCTCCGCCGAAAATATGTATAATCAAGCTACTTATTTTGTGCATCCTCAAGACTATAGCAGGGTGAATATATTAGGGAAATATTTCGGACAATTATCTGATAAAACAACATTGACTTTGGAAGGTTCTTATTTTAATTCTACCTGGAATGGATCAGGACAGATTCCTGTGAGAGCCGTTACAGAAGGCTTGATAACACGCTTCGGGTCCTTGGACCCAAGTGAAGGCGGGCATACAGATCGCACAAATGCAAATGTAATCCTGAAGACTTATTTTGATAATGGAGCGATCTTGAAAAACCAGGTTTATTATTCTTTTTATCAATTGAATTTATTTACAGACTTCACATTCTATTTGACAGATACCCTTCATGGCGATGGCATCAATCAACGGGATAATGGAAGAAGTGTCTTTGGGTATAATGGTTCCTATGAAATAAATAACGACCTTGCAGGGCATAATCTTAAAACTGTTATAGGGCTTACAACCCGCGGAGATATGGGGCAATTATCATTGCGGCATCAGGAAGACCGAGTAATACTGGATACAGTAAGTATGGGAAATCTTTATGAGCAAAGTTATAGTTTATACCTTGATGAGACCTACCAATTCACAAATAAATTTTTTATTAATGCAGGTATTCGGGCTGATGTTTTTGATATGAATTATCGGGATATTATGCCTTATGATACCTTCACTGAAGATAATACAGGATACGTTTCATACAATGGCAGCAAGGTTTCCGGCAAAGTAAGTCCCAAATTGAATCTCTATTATGATTTCAATAAAGATGTACAATTTTTTATTCGTTCGGGATATGGATTTCATTCCAATGATGCACGGGCGGTAGTCAGCAATCCTAATGTAAGCACCTTGCCCGCCGCTCTTGGTTATGAGATAGGAAGCACTTTCAAACCATTTTCTAAGATGCTTGTAAATGCTGCATTATGGGGCATTCATTTAGCAAATGAACTGACTTTGGATCAGGATATTCCACAAGAAAATATCAATGGACCTACACAACGCTTAGGTGCAGATTTATCCATCCGATATCAATTGACCAAGGTTTTATATTTTGATTTGGATATGAATTATAGTCATGGAAGATTCATGGATTCTGCTGTTGGTCATAATTATATTCCTTTGGCTCCCACTTTCACAAGTGTTGCCGGACTGACTGTAAAGACAGGTGGTTTCAGTGCAAGCCTTCGATACCGAGCCATTGATAACAGACCTGCAAATAATGATTATACCGTTATTGCTCAAGGATATTTCGTGATGGATGGCATAGTAAAATATCGAATTAAGAATATAGAGTTCGGAGCAACTGTTGAGAATATTTTTAATGTGGAATGGAACGAAGCACAATTTGATACCCTTACTCGTCTCAATGGTGAATCAGTTGGAGGTATTGATCAGCTTTGTTATACTCCAGGTGCTCCCCGACTTATCAAAGGAAGCATCAGTGTTTTCTTTTAATTCAATAGAGTTCTTCGGAAAATAGGACAAGGATTAACAATAGGAACGCAGAGGACGCAGATTAATATGATAAGAAAGGAAAAAATCATATCCTATCATATTAATCTGCGTCCTCTGCGTTCCTATTTTTCGAAGGAGTTTATTGATAAATGCGGTCGGATTCTTTTCAGTTCTTAACTGATTTTATTGCCATTTAACCTTAAAGTTCTTGCGGAATTTTTCTTCCAATTTCTGCTCTTACGTAAGGTCGGGGAGTATCTGCCCGTCCCCCGCAAATCCAAGCCCGACCTCCGGCTGCCTCTCCCTGTCTTCGGGCAGGTATTCCCCGTCTTCGGGCAGGTCCTCCCCGTCCTCCGGCAGTGCCTCCCCATCCTCCGGGAGTGCCTCCCCGTCCTCCGGCAGGCACTCCCCGTCTTCGGGCAGGTCCTCCCCGACCTTGCGAAATAGCAAAAATTAGAAGATAAATTCCTCTGAAAGCATACATTAGACTTACTTTACTATTTTCCGAAGAAGTCTAATTTAATTTAACCACATCAAACATTTCTCGAAGGTTAATCAAAGCCATGCGAGCCCTTGTCTTGACGGTCCCTAAAGGGATATTAAGTTCTTCAGCGACTTCAGCCTGAGTATATCCTCCGAAGTAAAGCAAGTCTATAATCTTCTTTTGATCAGGAATCAATTTATTCACCATTTCCTTCAGCCCAATCAATTCAGGATTGTAATTCTCCTGATTCTCCATCTCAACAAAAGAGGCTATTTTATCAATATCCTGATTCTTTGAGGAATTAATAAAATCCCTCGAACGAACTTTATCAATGGCAAGGTTGCGAGCAATATTGACTATCCAGGTAAAGAGTTTTCCTTTAGCAGTATCAAATTGAGGGAAAGAATTCCATATCTTGACAAAAGCCTCTTGTAAAACATCTTCTGCTAATTCCTCATTCAACACGATGCGAAGGATCACCCCATAAAGCGCACTTGAATAATTATCATAAAGAATCTCAACACCTTTCTGATTACGATCTTTGAGTAATTGAACCAATTCCTCCTCAGAGATTTTATGTCGGCGTTTATAATTCAAGGTCAAAAGTTTATTTAGGGTGCAAAAGTAAAATTTCTTTGGTTAAGGACAAAATTTTTGTTATAAGTATCTGACAAATTGCTTCAAAGTTTATTTGAATCAAAGTTTTTTGAATTGGATAAGTTCGCAAACTTTCATATCCCAACTTTGTGCCTTAGTCGCTTTGTCTTAATACTTATAAAGACAGACGGTTAAAACCATTTAAGAACAAAAAAAGCGAGGTTTGAGGCGTATCCCACTTTAATACTTTTTGAAACTTGTGGAATTGGGAACATGAAAAAGATCCTCCATGTTGAAACGCTCTAATTCATGTTATTTGTCAATAATTAATTATTGCACTACTATCTTGCTCTGCAATACCGCATCCTTATTTTGAAGAATAATTGTATAAATCCCTTTAGCTACAGATGAAAGATCCAATTGATACTGATTCTCACCAACAACTGAAGTATAGTTTGAAGACTGAATAATCCTTCCTGTTACATCCATAAACCGAATGTTATAAATATCCATACTTCCTGCCGTGAAAGCGATTGTGATATAATCATTAGTTGGGTTTGGATAGATATTGAATTGCTGGTCGGGATTTGCTTGAATTCCACCATCAACCCTCAATAATGTTGTGAATGTCTGAGATGCACTGAAGCCTGAATTAATGGTTCCACTGGAATTGCAAATGGTTTCGATCTGCCAGTCATGAGCAGTATTGATTGATAACCCTGATAACATGAAATGGGTATTTGGAGTGATGATATGGTTCGACCATACATTAGCATTATGCTTACTGATTCTTATTATATATCCGTAATAACAACCAGGTTCAACCCAATTTGCCATAGCACCTGTAGCTGAAATGTTTGTGGTGACACTTTTTCGAAATAGATTTTGAAAACTATCTGAAAGCCCCATGAATAAAGCAGAAAACCCCATCCAGATCTTATTCGGAATGGGGCTTACTGTTGAAATTCGATTGAAATTTCTTGTTCTGTTTATTTAATTCCCTCAATGACCTCACGAATGTAATGAAGCGCATTGCCTTCTGCCATCATCATAGCAATGAAATAAATGATTAATGCAAAGGGTAATAAGAGCGTGAACCGAAGGTGGGTCCTTTCATGATTTACGTGCATGAAAATACCTACGATGAAATACGCTTTCACGATAGTCAGAGAAATAAAAATAAGTTTAAGAACTTCATGTGGAATAGAACTGAATGCAATGGCGATTTCACCAACAGTAATTCCTAACATGATCCAGAATGTTCTCCAGATAAGTTTTCGCATTGCACGACCCCCATCAGAATTGTGAAGGGCATCTGTTTGAGAATCTGCGTGTATTGATGTTGTTTCAGACATAATATTTATGGTTTTTAAAGTTTAATCAATTATCAAATTAAATAGAAGAATGTGAAGACGAATACCCATACCAAATCTACAAAGTGCCAGTATAGTCCTACCTTCTCAACCAATTCGTAGTCTTTCTTTTTGTCGTTAAATCCTTTGGCAACAAGTGTAAAGACAATGGTGTTAATGCAGACCCCGCTAAAGACGTGGAAACCGTGGAAACCGGTAATGAAGAAGAAAAAATCGCCGAATAATGGGTTGCCATATTCATTAATGGTAAGGTTGGCGCCGTGAATTAATTTACCTCCAACCATCTTGCCTTCCTCGCTCCCAGTAATGAAATGATACCATTCCCAAGCTTGTGAACCTACGAACATCAGTCCGCCGATGATGGTGAGGAATAACCAAATCATGACTTCTTTTCTAGAGTTGCGATGACCAGCCTCAACTGCTAAAACCATCGTTACTGAAGACATGATAAGGATGAAAGTCATCAACCCGACATAAGCCAATTTAATTTCTCCATGATAGAAAGGAAAATGATGAAAAACATCACCTGGAATAGGCCAACTGCCCTCAAATTTATGCCTTAATGTTCCGTATGCAATTAATAAACTTGAAAATGTGAAAGCATCTGATAACAGGAATATCCACATATATAATTTGCCCCAAGAGACATTGTATGGGGATTCTCCTCCGCCCCAATAGCCGGTTTTTGTTTCATGAATTGCTGCTGTATTTGACATATAATGATTTAAGATTTTTGATTTACGAATTACGATTTAGAATGCGGTTGCAAAGCAAAGAAAAATTCTGGAATTATCTGACATACAAAAGAAAAATAAATAAATAAATCCATAGTCCATCCAGGAAATGCCAATAGATAGCACAGTTTTGTATGCCAAGTAAGTTTCTTGAATTATAAATATTTTGAGAAGATTTGTATAAAACTACCATCAAAGCAATGAGTCCTCCGATAAGGTGGGCTATGTGGAATCCGGTGATTACGTATAGGAAAGATGCAGAAGGGTTTCCAGAGAAAACAATACCTTGGCTGTATAAACTTCTCCAGGAAAGATATTGAGAAATCATGAAACCAAAGCCTAATAATAAAGTTATCAACAATGCCTTGGAAGCTGTTGAAGAATTATTCTTTTTTGCTGCCATCACCGCCCAGTTCATGGTAATGCTGCTTAATAAAATCAGACCTGAACTAACCCAGAATAGTTGTGGTAAGTCAAACTTAAGCCAATTACCTTCCGCCTCCCTGACCAAATAAGCACTCGTCAAACCGGCGAATAACATAACAATGCTCCCCATTGCTACATAAAGAAGCATTTTTGACGATGGCATTCTTTCAAACCTTTGTTCTTTATTCATTAGTATTTCCATGATTTATAATTATGATTGTGATTTATGATGAAACCTTATCCAAGAACATTGCTATTTGGACTACCGGAAGATATATGAAGGAAGCAAACATCAATGCTTTCGCATCTTCTACGGTTAGAGTATTGTATAATTTCATTGCTTTAGATAAGAAGAAAATCCCTGCTATTACTATCACTATCGAAGAAATTATTCCAGTGATATGAAAGAAAAATGGCAATAAACTTATTGGTATTAAACTTATGCAATAAACCAATGCCTGGAATGCGGATGCCTTATTTCGCCCTCCTAAAGAGGGAAGCATTTTGAAACCTGCTTTTTTATAATCATCATCCAATACCCAAGCAATTGCCCAGAAATGCGGAAATTGCCAGATGAATTGAATGGAGAATAAAATAAAAGCAATCACATCCAATCTTCCTGTGGCAGCAACCCATCCTAACATCGGTGGAATAGCTCCAGGGAATGCTCCTACAAAGACGGCAAAAGGAGTGTGTTTTTTTAATGGGGTATATACTAAGGTATAAGATAGTAGTGCTATTAAACCTAAAACAGCACAAATAGGATTAATGAAATAATATAAAAGAACTACTCCGGCAATACCCATGATGAATGAAAATATCATCGCTTCATTTATATTCATTCTATTATCTGGCAAGGGTCTTTTCTGGGTGCGGGACATTAATTTATCCAAATCCCGTTCTATGATTTGATTAAAGGCATTTGAAGAACCCGTAACCATGAATCCTCCTATAACAAGCATTGCTAATTTTAGCCAATTTATCTCTCCTGATGAACCCAAAAGGAAGGTTGCAGTAGCTGAAAAGACAACAAGAAATGAAAGACGGAACTTAATTAATTGAACATAATCTTTTACCTTAGAAGTACTAGCCTCTATTG
>Ga0206816_1019_pt1 | contig 45679 bp, 49 predicted proteins | sample Alteio_BWOrgCont_88_FD_152866 | JGI IMG/M metagenome (GOLD analysis project Ga0206816, IMG submission 152866) | Enriched cells from forest soil in Barre Woods Harvard Forest LTER site, Petersham, Massachusetts, United States -... | ecosystem: Environmental > Terrestrial > Soil > Temperate forest >... | reverse complement strand
CACTTCCGGATGATGGGTTTTGATTAATTTTTTAATTTCTTCTAAGCGATCATACGGCACATCCACTAACATCAGCACATGTCCTTGTTCTATGGATTGCATAAATGGTTTTAATCGGCTATTGGGCACATCCACAGCGATTAATGTGCCTGCAAGCGCACCGATACCCGCCCCTGCCACGGTGCTACCGGCTAATACGGCCCAACCGGCAAAGACTGCACCCGTGCCGGGGATCAGCACAGCAATTAAACCGGCGAGTAATCCGGTTGCGCCGCCCAATAATGCACTGCGCTCTAGCGCCGGAATAAAATCGCTGCGCTGCAGCAAAGAGGCTGGCGGTAAATCTTCTAATTCCACACCTTCTTTGGCAATTAAAGCAATATGATTCACATCAATACGGGCTAATAATAATTCATTGACTATGCGACGCGCATGGTGGATATCAGGCAGTAAAAAATAGATACGACGTTTCATGAGTGCTCACTCCGTACTTAAAATCCAAATCCATGGTAACCCAAATAAAGGCCTAATACTACACACACGCCACCATTAATACGATAGGCAGTATTGTGATTAATATGTTTTCTCACAAATTCCCGCGTGCGTGAACAATATAAATAAACCATGCCCTTAATAAACGTGAGCCAACACAATACCGTCACTAATACACGCCAATCTTGGGTCCAAATATTGTGCAATAGGATTAAAAAAATCCCTAATATTAACGAGAAGATACTGGCAAGAAACATCGCGCCCGCATTATCAAACAACGCATTGCCGCGCTCACGAAATGAATCTGTCGCAAATAATAAGGGTAGGCTTATCACCAAAAAATAAATTGCAAAAAATTTTGCCAGTAATAAAGAAATATGCATTTACGCGGCTCCTTGATGAAGGTGAAATGCCTATATTATAGCTTAGTAATCACATCACCATTAGGCGCTTCGCGCATGTCTTGATTTAAACTTAAGATTTGATTCTTATCAATATGCAGCTCGCTTAATATTTTCGCAGGAATGCGTGCGACTAATGGCGTGCCTGCAGGCCAAATATTAGCGCTCGTGCCTTGTTGCGCACGCTCGATGATTAAAATATTTTGCGTCACGGCCAAGAGTCTGACAATCTCAACGTCAAAACCGGCTTGTAAGGTCAAGAAATAGCATTGATCTTGATGCAGCGTACCTGCTAACAGCGCTGCTTTTGCAGGACTTACGGGAACGCCACTTGAATTAGTATTCAATGTTGCATGGATATTCGCTTGCCAGCCCTGTTCGGATTGCCACATAGCACACCTTTTTTTTATTATTATGTTACCTGCATAAGTGTATCGACGGTATCAGGTGCAGATATAGCACGCAGGCGATGCTTGGCGGGGTATCAAACTTTAGGATAGGTAGGTCAGAAGGACTTTAAAATCTTGCCCTCTTGATGAAGAGGGCAAGGAATACAGGTGTTTAATTATGGGTTGTGGATAGCCCCGGACCACCGGGTCCGAATGGCACATAGGGCGGAGGCGTGAAAACAGCAGCTGGACCTGGATTATTACTATTGATTGAGTGATTACCGCGTTCTAGATCAGTCGTTTGATTAGTATTAACTGTTGAATATGAATTACAACAGTAATTTTTTAAAGTACCGCCCACTTTGAGCGCACCTTCCACAGCGACATAAGCAAAAAACGATGCCAAGGGAAAAGCCATGAGATAATAATAATAACTGCAATCCTCTTCGATTTTGTTACCGTCCGGATCACGGGTCGGATCACCCGTGTTCTCATCATAGACCGTACACATGAAAGGACTCGTTGCTTCCCAAGACGTTTTCAGTTGATAGCCAATATAGAGCGTTAATGCCGTCTTAACTGCTACGGAAGAGGCATTGGCAATCGTCCAATGGTCAGGAAGTTTAGGTAAGCAGGGTAATACACAATCAGGTATCCATGTTTTAGGGACTTGTGGCACACAGACTCCTCTTAAAGTCGTCAGCAGTGGACACCCGACAAGAAGAATAAATCCTACAACGCAACAACCCATGGGGTCACCCCCGCAATTGCAATCGCCACTGCCACCTCCGCCACAGTTGCAGTTCCCACCGCCGCCACCTGAACGATTATTTCTAGCATTGTTTTGGTTAGCGTTTTGAAGAAGTTGCTGTTGCATAAGTGTCCACCCTTAAAAAGTAATTTTAATAACTCGAATACTTCCATAGTTAGGGCAAGAAGTAAAGTGTTTGCGAGTAGAAGCGACCTGGTTTATTTTCTTGTGTTAACTTGCTAGAATAGCTAGGTTTTCCCCTCAAAGCCGAGGTGGTGAAATGGTAGACACGCAAGTTTCAGGTACTTGTGGGGGCAACCCCGTGGAGGTTCAAGTCCTCTTCTCGGCATTTTTGCTTTATTCAGCCAATATCCAGCTAACGAAAAGGCCCCTGGACGATAATGGTCTGATGCCGCTCTGGGCCTGTAGATAACACATATAAAGGAATGCCCAAAAACGTGGTGATGCGCGTTAAATAATCACGTGCATTTTGCGGCAAAGCTTCCCATGAGGTTAAGCCATAAGTCTTAGCTTGCCAGCCCGGCAGTGTTTCATAGATAGGGGTACATAGAGCGAGTTGCTGCGCTTGGGGCATAAACGTGTCGATGCGCTGCCCATTTAGCTCATAGGCAACGGCCATTTTTATTTCTGATAATTCATCTAAAATATCAAGCTTAGTAATGCATAAACCGGTAATACTATTAATCTGGATCGCATGTTTTAAGGCGACTAAATCCAGCCAACCGCAGCGACGCGGGCGCCCGGTGACGGTGCCAAACTCACGCCCCACTTTTGCAATATGTGCGCCTATGTCGTCATGTAATTCAGTAGGCATAGGCCCGCCGCCGACGCGTGTGGTGTAGGCTTTAGTGACACCTAATACTTCATCGATGTAACACGGACCAAATCCTGCACCCGATGAGACTGCACCCGATACGGTATTAGAGCTCGTCACAAAAGGATAGGTGCCTTGATCAATGTCTAATAATGTCCCTTGCGCCCCTTCAAATAAGATGGATTTTTTCTGCATGCGCAATGTAGCCAGTTGTTGCACCACGTCGCTAAGATAAGGCGCAAGTGCCTCATAATGCGCTAAAGTCGCGGCCAGACTATCTTCTAAGGTGACTGGGGTTTGTTTGTAATAATGCTCTAATACAAAATTATGAAATTCTAATAAGGTGCGCAATTGTTCAATAAATTGATCAGGCGTTTGCATATCACCTAGACGCAAGCCACGCCGACTCACATGATCCGCATAAGCAGGTCCAATACCACGACCAGTCGTACCGATTGCAGCTTTTCCTAAGGCGCGCTCGCGCGCTAAATCCAGGGCCACGTGACTCGGTAAAATAATCGGACAGGCAATACTGACATGCAAACGGCCGCTGACTTCCACGCCTTTTTTTGCCAGCATGGCCATTTCATCAAGCAATACCCGAGGAGCCACCACCACACCATTGCCGATATAGCAATGCACATGGGGATGTAAAATGCCTGAGGGAATAAGACTTAATGCCGTAGTTTGGCCGTCGATCACTAGGGTATGACCGGCATTATGCCCGCCTTGATAACGCACGACTGCAGAGGCTTGCTCCGTCAGCATATCAACAATTTTACCTTTGCCTTCATCGCCCCATTGGCTACCCAACACAACTACATTTTTACTCACGTTTATGCCTTCATTCAATTATCATTTTGTGGAATTAAAATATTTAAAGAAATCACTCTCAGGAGATAAAACGAAAATATCATTTTTATCCACAAACGCCTGATCATAGGCATCTAAACTGCGATAAAACGCATAAAATGCGGGATCTTGGCTATAGGCTTGTCCATAAATTTTTGCAACATTGGCATCGGCATTACCGCGGATGATCCGCGATTCATTGGCAGCCGTGGCAAGTAAAATCTGCGCTTGCTCATCGGCTTGAGCCCGTATGGTTTCAGACACTTTTTCACCGTCAGCACGGTGCTCTGCAGCCACTTGTTGCCGCTCTGCACGCATACGCTCAAACACGGACACACTGACTTCATCGGGTAAATCTATGCGTTTGATCCGCACATCGATGACTTCAATTCCGAGGGATTGGGCGCTTTCATTAATTTCACTGCTGAGGCTACGCATAATCGCATCACGATTTTCTGAAACGACTTGGCTAATCGTACTGCGACCAAATTGCGCCCGTAAACCATCATTTACTTTTTGTTCCAATAAATTATCTGCACGCGCAAAAATACCGCTGGTTGCTTTATAAAAATGCGCAAAATCTTGGATCCGCCATTTTATAAATGAACTCACGATCACGTCTTTTTTCTCACTGGTCACGATCCGTGAATCTTCAATATCTAAAGTTTGAATCCGGCTATCAAATTTAACCACGTTGCTGATAAACGGCCATTTCATGTGCAAACCGGGTTGCTCCACTTTAGCGACACCGTTATCTTGAACGATACGCCCCAAAGTCAGCACCAAACCGCGCTCGGTCTCTTTAATCGTATAAAAAGTAAAAAAGGATAGGAATAAGAGTATTGCTACGATTATCCACACAGTAGGTTTAAATATCATCATCATCTCCTTAACGTCGCTCGCGTACGCGCGCTGCGGCTTCATTATTTTGCTGACTGCTCGCAGGCGCCGCAGTAGGGGGTTGTTCTACAGTGACTTGTACTTCAGGCAATGCCGCTTGTTTTTTAAGTAATTGATCCAGCGGTAAATACATCACTTGTTGGCCATTTGAACTGTCCACGACGATTTTACTGACACGTCCTAAAATACTGGCCATACGATCAAGGTATAAGCGCTCACGCGTCACTTCCGGTGCTTTTTGATATTCAGGGAGCAATTGGTTAAAGCGTTCAATGTCCGCATTTGCGCGTAATTTCACTTCTGCCTCATACGCCCGCGCATCGGCTAATATCCGTTGCACTTGACCTTCAGCTGTGGGGATCACACGTCTGCGGTAAGCATTGGCTAAATTAATTAACCGTTCTTCGTCTTCTTGGGCTTTGATGGCATCATCAAATGCTTCTTTCACTTCTTCGGGGGGACGCGCCGGTTGCAAATTCACATCGGTAATGAGTAATCCTGATTGATAAACCGCCAGGGTTTCTTCAATCTGTTTACGAATTTCATCGCGAATTTGTGAACGTTGTTCGGTTAACACGTCATCGAGTGTCGATTGTCCGACCACTTGACGTATCGCGCTATCGGTGGCTTCTTTTAAGCTGCGGGTCGGATCAATCACATTAAATAGGTAATTGGGTAAATTATCGACTTTATACTGCACCGCGAGTTGCACCACGATAATATTTTCATCACTGGTTAACATGCGGCTACTGTGGGTTGAATCCATAATAAGCTCGACATTAACGACTTCTTTCGAGCGGATAAATACGGGCAACCAATGCGGACCGGGGCCTACTTCTTTCACAAAACGGCCAAATTGAAACACGACTGCGCGCTCCGCAGGTTTTACAATATAAATACCACTGAGCAAATAAATAATAGCGAGGACGGCAATAATAAGACCGACGCCAAAGCGCGACACAGACGGAGGTTTAGCACTGATATATTCGACATTGCCATTTGAGCCTTTTGAGGGGCCGCCACCGAATAAACCTTGTAATTTTTGTTGCAATTTACGCAACACCTCGTCCAGATCAGGGGGTTGAGGCTCGCCTCGATTCCCACCACCGCTCGTCCAAGGATCTTTATTCTTATCGTTCCCGGGCTCATTCCAAGCCATATCCCACCTCAATATACTAAAAGAACGTATTCTACCTGATTAAATAGGACTTACGCAAAACTGATTGCTGTAGCTAGGCCCTCCCACGATAAGTTATTGCCCTCACCCTGTCCCCTAACGAATCCCCACGAATTTAGTTTGAAGGCCGTAGGCCCACTGCGTCATCCCGTGCGTAAGCCGCCATCAGAAGTGATAGAAGAGCAGGACTTGCGCGGCTGAAGACACGGGATCCAGGCGGAAATATTGCTTATGAAGTTAATCTATGCTGAGCACGTAAGAATATCTCTAACCTTTATCCCGTGTCTACAGCCGCGAGAGATAAGTGCTTCTATCACCTCTGATGGCGGCTTACGCACGGGATGACGCAGTGGGTTATCAAGAGATAGATTAAACTTTAATATTTTTCTTGCGCGCTTACAGCGCTTGATTCTTATTCTCATCCTACCCAGGGTTACGGCGCGAAGACGCGCCTACACCCTGGGCTAGATACGGTCAGGCCTTCGGCCTTAAATACTAAAATAATTTATAACAAATTGTGTTTAAATAAAAATTAGTGGAGATCACTTAGGAGACAGGGTGAGGGCAATAACTCGTCGTAGTAAGGCCTCCGCTTTATAAAGTAGGCGCTAAAACTGCTTCCATTTCCACACCTGCCTTCGCTAAAATTTGGCGCAATAACTCACGCCGCAGCTGCACCGTTAGAGTAACGCTGCCGTCCTCATTCATTACTTCCTGCACAATCGCCCCTTGTTGATACAGTTGGGCTCTAATATTGCCTTTATCAGGAGGCAATAATAACTGACATTTAATTAATTCCGCGGAAAGTGCATGCGCAATGGCTTGCTCTAACGCGTCCATCCCTACCCCTGTTTGTGCAGAAATCGCCACCCGAGGCACTAAAGGCGGTGAATTTTCAGAGGAAGTAAAGTCTGGTGGCGTTGTCAGCTCATCAATTTTATTAAATACCTCAATCTGAGGCACCGCTTGCGCTTTGATTTGCTCTAAGACTTCATTCACCTGCGCAATTTTTTCGATGCGCTGCGGATCGTTTGCGTCGATCACGTGTAATAATAAATCCGCATCGCGTGTTTCTTCTAAGGTTGCAGAAAATGCTTTAATCAATTGGTGCGGTAAATGCTGCACAAATCCTACGGTATCCACCAAAATGACATCCCCCACACCCTTGCAGGGAATACGCCGTAACGTCGGATCTAAGGTCGCAAACAATTGATTCGCTACATAAACCGTATCAAGGGCTAGGCGATTAAATAAGGTGGATTTCCCCGCATTGGTGTAGCCCACTAACGCTATCGTCGGCATGGCACTCTTATTGCGTGCTTTGCGACTGGCATCGCGCTGGGCTTTGACTTTCTCTAAACGCGCTTGCAAGGCTTTAATCCGTTGACGAATTAAACGACGATCGGTTTCTAATTGCGCTTCCCCAGGGCCGCGTAAGCCGATACCGCCTTTTTGCCGCTCTAAGTGGGTCCAAGTGCGAACCAAACGCGTCGCTAAATGATTGAGTTGCGCCAGTTCCACCTGCAATTTACCCTCAAAACTCTGCGCGCGTTGCGCAAAAATATCAAGAATTAAGCCTGTTCTATCGATGACGCGACATTTAAATTTGCGCTCAAGATTACGCTCTTGTGTCGGCGAAACGGCATAGTTAATAATGACGACATCTAAGGGGTGCGCTTCAATAAACGCGGTGATTTCTTCGACTTTACCTTGACCTATCAGATAACGCGCATCAATTTTTTCGCGTTTAATCGTCATGAGTTCAACAATGTGTGCGCCACTGGCTTGTGCAAGCGCCTGGAATTCTAATAAATCTTCGTGTTCGCTGGCGTGAGTGAAATCAACATGCAGCAATAAGACGCGCTCGCCTGATGCATGCGGTTCATTTAATGAGGTCACTAGAAATTCCCAGGTGTAGGAGGCTCTTCTTCTTGAATTAACCCAGGTGGCATTTTTACATTGCGCGCAGGCACAATGGTCGAGATGGCATGTTTATAAACCATTTGGCTGACCGTATTTTTTAACAAAATAACAAATTGATCAAACGATTCCACCTGCCCTTGCAATTTAATACCATTGACCAAATAAATCGCCACGGGTACGCGTTCCTTGCGTAGCGCATTTAAAAAGGGATCTTGTAACATTTGGCTTTTTGACATTTTTATTTTCCTTATCAAGAGAGGTGCATCTTATAATTGTTTACGTCGGATTGCAATTGGTAACAATTACTCCTGCCTCCTTTTCTGCACATACGCTAAAATCGATGCGCTTGAAAAGGGTACAAACCAGGTCAAATCTGCCCAGGAGCGTAGCCATGTCACCTGACGTTTGGCCAATTGACGGGTCGCAGCTAATATATGATCCCGCATTAAGGTAAAGTCTCCCTCGCCCGCCAAATACCGCCAGGCTTGCCGGTAACCTACAGAGCGGATAGCGGGCAAGTCTTCTGATAAATCACCCCTATGGTATAAGGCTTCCACCTCGGCCATAAATCCTTGCGCCAGCATGGCATCAAAACGTTGGTTGATTTGCGTGTGAAGTATTTGCCTGTTGTTCGGCATAATGGCAATCGGACAAATCCGATAAGCAGACTGTTTTTCCTGTTGTAATTGCAGGCTCATGGGCAGGCCTGTTAATGCATGGACTTCTAGCGCGCGCGCAATGCGTTGGGCATCATGGGCATGGATCACGCGTGCAGAATCGGGATCCAGTTTTGCCAGTTGCTGATGCATGAGGGGCCAGCCTTCTTCCGCAGCTTGTTTAGCAATACGCACGCGGACTTTGGGATCACTAGACGGTAATTGTGATAAGGGCTGTTTTAATGCATTAAAATACATCATGGTTCCGCCCACTAACAAGGGCAGCTTGCCCCGGCTTTGAATATCTGCAATGGCTTTTTGGGCATCCGTGCAAAAATCTGCAACGCTGTAGGGCTGTGCGGGATCGCAAATATCAATTAAATGGTGGGGGATTTGCGCAAGCAAGGCAGGCGAGGGTTTTGCAGTGCCGATATTCATGCCTTGATAAACGAGTGCCGAATCCACACTGATAATTTCTGCATTCAAGTGTTCGGCCAATTCTATGGCTATATTGGTTTTCCCACAAGCGGTGGGACCCATTAAAAAAACAATGAATGGTGCTTGCATACCAGAGCCTCCCGTAATGCTTCGAGCGACCATAATTGCCACACTTTTAAGCCGTGTGGGCAACGCGCATGGCCATCGAGTGCCTCGACATTATCGAGGATCTGCTCAATTTCCGTGCCCGTTAAACTTAAACCCGTTGCGGGTGTTGCGCAGCAGGCCAACGCTGCAATGCGATCTTCGCGCGTACGATCTTGGGGCAATACACTTAATAATGTTTGTACCAACGCATCACACTCTGCATGCGCCAATACCGCCGGGATTTCTCGCATTGCCCAAAATGCCTCACCGATTTGATCAATCATAAAACCTAAGGCCATTAATTCAGCATGTTGTTCGAGTAATAAATGATCTTGTGCTGCAGATACTTTAAAGCTGTGTGGAGTCAAGTACGCCTGCATGCATACCTTTTCGGTATTGTTAATCATAAGCTGATACGCTTGGTAAGCATAATACGCATGTAAATCCACCAGGCCTAAACCCTGGGAAGTTTCACTAATGATGATCTGTTGATTTAATACGGTTAAATAATGGCCTAATTTTCTTGTTAATGCCCTATCTGTATGCGCGCAGACAGGCGATGAATAAAATGTCGAAGGGACATAAGGATTTGCAAATGCATGATCTTTTGATGGAAGCGAAGCACTATGGAGAACTTCTGAAGTCTGTAATACATCTTGCACACTGCTCACGATAAAATCATGCACCAAACGTGCGTGCTGAAAGCGCACTTCATGTTTAGTCGGGTGCACGTTCACATCCACCATTTGTGGTGAGACCGTTAAATATAAGACATAAGCCGGGTAACGCCCCGGGTGTAAACTGTTTGCAAACGCCAATCGCAAGGCATGTTGCAATAATTTATCTTTCACCATACGGCCATTCACGTAAAAATATTGCCAATCATAACTGCTGCGGGTGAAACTACTGGGCGCGACAAAACCCGTCAGCTGTAAATCAGTAGCACTTGCCTCAACATACTGCGCAGTCGCGATAAATGCGCCACTAAGTACTTTGGTGATTCTTGCAGCAAAATCATTATTTTTTACCGCAGGATAGTGTGTTTTTTTTCCTTGATGAAGGAGTGTAAAACTTACATCAAAGCGGCTAAGTAAAATGCGTTTAATGACTTCTTCTGTGTATTGCCACTCGCTGCGCGCACTGCGTAAAAATTTGCGCCGCGCTGGCGTATTATAAAATAAATCGCAGACTTCGACACTGCATCCCACAGGATGCGCAGCAGGCATAAGCTCAAGTCCTTTTTTATTTTCATCACACTGGATTTTAAACGCATGCACACTGTTTTGTTGTGCCGAAGTTAAGGTTAAACGGCTCACGGCGCTGATACTCGCGAGTGCCTCGCCGCGAAAACCTAAACTCATGATCTGGATTAAATCTTCGCTGCAGGTAATTTTACTCGTCGCATGGGGACTTAACGCTAATACCATATCGTCTGGATGGATGCCACAGCCATTATCTTGGACACAGATACGCTCCAAGCCCCCTTGGGTCACCGTGATAATAATGTCACTCGCCCCGGCATCAAGACTATTTTCTAGTAGTTCTTTGATGACGGAAGCCGGACGCTCAACCACTTCACCGGCTGCAATTTGATTGGCAAGCTGGGGGGGAAGGATATGGATACGGGGGGTAAAATTTGACATGATAGCTATTTTATAGATTTCTGGGTGAATTTGATATATCTGTCCTTAGGGGGTAGCAGTCCTTTAACCCAGTTAAATACCTTATCTTATAACTTGGCGGATTGATACAATATGATTCGACACAAAGTCTTGATCTAAAATAGGTAGCTATTGGGATAAAAAGGGCGGAAATGAAATTGATATCGTTGCCATTAACGATGTGAAAAAAGAAATATTATGTTGTGAAGTAAAATGGAATCCTAGAAAAATCGATTTAGCAATTTCTGAATAAAAAAATGTCTCATCTACAGTCCTTTTATCCTGAATATACATTCAAGGCACAAGGGTTGAGTCTGCAAGATGCCAGCAGTTATTTAAAAAACCCTTTGCTTAACTGCCCCCCTAACTAAGAAGTCGGGATCTGCAACACCTGTCCTATCCGCACTTGATCGCTGGATAATTTATTGGTGTTACGCAGCGTGCTGACGCTTACCTTATAACGCTCTGCAATTTCAGATAACGTTTCGCCGCGCTGGATGGTATGCGCATTCGCGGCGGAGGCCATTTGGATAGGAGGCAAATCATTGTATTGATTGCTGCTGCGCATGTATTCTTTTATCCCATTAAAAATTGCGCGGGCGATTTTTTCTTGATAAGTGCCCTGGCGTAAACTTTTTTCATTTTCTGGATTAGAAATAAAACCGGTTTCTACTAAAATGGAAGGAATATCCGGTGACTTTAATACTGCAAATCCCGCATTTTGGACGCGTTTTGCATGCAAGCGCGTGATGCCGCCTAATTGTTTTAATACGGTACTGCCCATGGTTAAACTCGCTTGAGTGCTGGCGGTTTGTGATAAATCTAATAACACGGAAGCCAGCATATCGTCTTTATCATCTAAACTGACACCCCCAATGAGATCAGAACGATTTTCCTGCTCAGCGAGCCAGCGTGCGGCTTCACTGCTCGCGCCACTTTGTGACAGGGTGTAAACCGAAGCGCCGTTGGCTTGTGGGGAATGAAAGGCATCGGCATGGATAGACACAAATAAATCTGCCTGACGTTCACGCGCAATGGCAATACGTTGACGCAAACCGACATAATAATCCCCGGTGCGGATCATGACGGGCTCCATCCCGGGCTCATCTTCCACCAATTCAGCTAATTTTTGGGCAATAGAGAGCACAATTTTTTTCTCTTGGGTGCCGCGTGGCCCTATCGCGCCCGGATCTTCACCCCCGTGACCGGCATCTATCGCCACAATAAATGCTTTTTTTGCGGGCCGCTCTGGGATCCGTGGGGTAGTCGTTGCGACGACCTGCGCCGCTGGACTGCTGGGAGCGGCAGCTAAGACCGGTTGGCTTTTTTGCGCAGGCTCAGGAACCAGGGTTTTATAAAGATCGATCACTAAGCGATCCCCATACGGACCACTTGCTGCTAAGGTAAAAATTTTGGGCTTAATTTTATTTTTTAAATCAAATACCAAACGCATCGTGCTGGCATCGTATTGTGCATAACGCATGGTGGCGACTGGAGTCGGCCATTGCAAAGTATTCAGATCGGCGGAAAATTTATCAGCGGACATATCCACAACTAAACGATCCGGATTTTCTAACATAAAACTACGAAATTCTATAGGCCCACTTAAATCCAGCACGATGCGAATTTTTGCAGGTTCTGGCCAAATACGCACGGTTTTAACTTCTGCGGCTTCACTTAAAAACGGGAAGAGCATCAGTAACATCACAACCAGTTTTTTAATAATTGTCAATCTTCCACAAATCCTATCCATGGTATTACTACTGTCCTTAATCAGATATTCTGCCTAAGCTGACCACGCATTGTTTTCCCGCTTCGGAATGTGCAGTAATGGTTATGTTTCGCTTAAGGCCTACGACCTCCAGCAAACAAATTAAATCAGGCGGAGGTAATTGCGGCGCACGCTCTGGCCACTCTATTAAGCATAGCGTATCTGGGGCAAAATAATCGCGAAATCCCATCTCCTCTAACTCGTGCGCCGCACCGATACGGTATAAATCAAAGTGATGCACGGTGATAGCTGCAAGGGGATAAGTCTCGACCAATGTATACGTCGGACTTTTAACCGCAGCCGCATAACCCATGCCGTGTAAAAATCCACGCGTAAACGTCGTTTTTCCGGCGCCTAACACACCCTCTAAATAAATGACATGGATATTGCCTAGCGATGCGGCCAATTGTTTACCTAATTCTAAGGTAGCGTGTTCGTTTTCAAGTAGCTGGGTGTAATTCATCATAAGCCTAAGGATTCACCCCTTGACGAATAAAAGGCAATAAATCTGTAGGTATCATTCCGCGGGCGCCTTGTTTTGCGGCTTCATCGCCGGCATGCGCATGAACGCTCACTCCTAATTGAGCACTGGCAAGCAGTGATAAACCCTGAGCCATCAATGCGACTATTACCCCAGTCAACAGATCGCCCATCCCCGCCGTGGCCATACCGGGATTACCCGCCTCACAAGTCCATAATCCACTCTCATCGTGAATTAAAGTATGCGCCCCTTTTAACACGATGCAGCCGCCGTATTTTTTTTGCAGCGCACGCGCAGCGTATTCACGATCATTTTTAACCTCAAGCGGGCTGCACCCAAGTAAGCGCGCGGCTTCTCCAAGATGAGGGGTGAGTACCCAATCCCTACGTTTTTGCGGTTGCAGTGCCAAAAGATTAAGCGCATCCGCATCTAAAACTAATGGCAAGTGTGTTTGCAGTACGCTATTAAGTAAATGTTGTGACCAGGCAAATTGTCCTAAACCTGGACCGATAGCTACGTGAGTCGCACCATTGAGCAAAGGCTGGATCTGAGAAGCCTCATTTATCCCATACGCCATGAGACTCGGCCAATTGTGAGTCAAATTGGCCGCATGCGAAGGATCTGTCGCAATCATGACTTTACCTGCGCCAGTACGCTGTGCCGCCATCCCCGTCATCAGGACAGCGCCGCTCATGCCCAAACCTCCGCCTACAACCAACACGGTACCAAAGTCCCCTTTGTACGCATCACTTGCTCGCGTAGGAAGTAACTGTTGTAATGCCGTAAGTGCAGGTAATGGGTTCATGATTTTAACAGCTCGCGGCGATAATGCTTTAATTCCTCGATAGATTCTCTAATATCATCCAAAGCACGGTGAGTGCTGTTTTTTTTCTCCACAGCCATCGATTTCGCCCAGCGTTTCGCCAGCTCCTTTAATGTACTGACATCAATATGACGGTAATGAAAGAATTGATCTAATTGCGGCATGTATTTTTTTATAAATTGTCGATCGGTGCAAATACTATTGCCACACATCGGTGATTTTTGAGGGTTGACGTGTTGTTTTAAGAACGAGAGCGTAGCGAGTTCCGCATCCGCTTCAGTCACGGTACTTTTTTTGACCGCATCGACTAAACCTGTTTTAGTGTGTTGCTGGGTACACCATTGACTCATGCCGGCAAGCAATTCATTACTTTGATTGATAATTAAATTGGGACCTTCGGCGATAATATTCAGTTCACTATCGGTCACGATCGTCGCTATTTCTATGATGCGCTCTTTGGACAAATCTAGCCCAGTCATTTCTAAATCTACCCAAATTAAATTCCAATCTTTATCTGCCATGTTATCTCGCCTTAAAGTAACAAACTATTTATTAGAGGTATAGCATAAATTTATGCATCATTAATGATTTAAAACTAAACATACTTGGAAATGTGGTAAACTCTCATCGGCTTACGCAAAATGCTTAAGCTTACCACAGCCTATCACCCAGGAGATGAAAACCAGTCAAATTCAGCTGGAAATTCAAATATGAAACTTACTACCCGCATACAATATATTTTACCGCAACATGCACTGTCTCGTTTATTCGGTAAACTGCTGCAATCTCAGCATAAAAGTGTTAAAAACACCTTAATTAAGATGTTTATTGCTTATTTTAACGTCAATATGGATGAAGTGGCCGATCCCCATTTGGATGATTATGCCTGCTTTAATGATTTTTTTACCCGCACCCTAAAAAAAGACGCAAGACCGATTGCCAATAACCCGAACGCCATTGCCTCTCCTGTCGATGGCACGATTGCACAAATGGGTATTGCCCAAAAGGAGAGGCTGATCCAAGCAAAAAATCACCATTTTTCGCTGACTGATTTATTGGGCGGTGATAAAGTGATGGCAGAAGATTTCTTAAATGGACCGTACACGACCATTTATCTCGGCCCACGGGATTATCATCGCGTGCATATGCCTGTTAATGGCACACTTAAAAAAATGATTTTTGTGCCCGGGAAATTATTTTCTGTGAATCGCTCGACGGTTGATGATGTCAGTAATTTGTTTGCGCGGAATGAGCGTGTGATTTGTTTATTTGAAACGGATGCAGGCCCTATGGCGCTTATTATGGTGGGCGCGATTTTTGTGGGCAGTATGGCGGTGGCCTGGCAAGGCGTGATCACGCCGGAGAGGTATAATGAGCAAACCGTCTGGACTTATGAGGATCGTGCGATAACATTAAAACGCGGTGATGAATTAGGGTATTTTGTGACAGGTTCGACGGTGATTTGTTTGTTTGCGCAAAATGCCCTCGCTTGGGAAGACACTTTGCAGCAGCATACATTGGTTAAGATGGGGCAAGAGATAGGGCAGAGGAAGCACTAGGGGGTTCAGAACAGCTACTCTGCAAAAGCCACCACTTCCTTAATGTGTTTAGCTTGCAAAGCGAGCATCATTAAGCGATCTAAACCTAAGGCCACACCCGCGCATTCTGGGATCCCATGACGCTGGGCTGCAATTAAACGGTGATCGATCGGGCGCTCAGGTAATTGTCGTGTTTTCCGTAACACATTGTCCGCATTAAAACGTCGCTCTAACTCATCGGCATCTAATAATTCATGATAACCATTGGCTAGTTCCATGCCTTGGTAATACACTTCAAACCGTCCAGAAGTCAGCCCATCGGGATTAATTTTCGCAAGCGCGGCTTGTGACGAAGGATAATCGTAAATAAAAATCGGCTTAGCTTGGCCCACTTGCGGCTCAATCACATAAGACATGAGGATATCCAGCCAAAGATCTTTATCTGCGGTATTAAAACCTGCACTGAGTTGGATCTGATGGGCACTTGCGATTTCTTTTAATTCAGGTAGGGAAGCGGTGAGCGGATCCACCTGCAGAATATTTAAGAATAATTGTCGATAACTGATAAGATCCGGCCGTTCACACTTTAATATCACTTGCAATAAATCCGCTGTTTCATCCATTAAATCCTGCAAATCAAAACCGATCCGGTACCATTCTAGCATGGTAAATTCAGGAATGTGGATCCGCCCCATCTCATCGCCGCGAAACGCCTTGCAAATTTGGTAAATATCGGGGCTGCCGGCAGCCAGCAAACGTTTCATCGCATATTCAGGCGAAGTTTGTAAAAAGCGATCACCGAGTTGAAAAGCCACTTGCACGGGATCGGTCACGGTTGAGGCATAAAAAAGTGGCGTATCCACTTCTAGCACCTGACGCTGCGCAAAAAATTCACGCACGCTTTGCAACACGTGTGCACGTTTTTTAAGATTATTAATCGAGGCGCTGGGTTGCCAATTGTACATGGTTACACCTATATTACTTTCTATATCTTAAGGAAATAAAATGTCCACTTATGTCATTGGGGATGTCCAAGGGTGTTATGTGCAATTAATGGCACTGCTTGAACACTTACATTTTAATGAACGTGCAGATACTTTATGGTTTTGCGGCGATTTAGTCAATCGGGGCAAAGACTCTCTTTCAACCTTACGGTTTATTAAAAATTTACCCCATAAAGTGACGGTACTCGGAAATCATGATCTCCATTTATTAGCCTACGCCCAGCATATCCGCCCTAAACATCCTGATGATACCTTGGATGATATTCTGGCCGCCGCCGATAAAGAGGAATTATTAACTTTTTTACAACACCAACCTTTACTGCATCATGATGCAGCGCTCAATATGACCTTAGTGCATGCCGGTATTTATCCGCTGTGGGATCTCGCAATAGCGCAACGCCTAAGCAAAGAAGTCGAGGTGCAATTAAAAGGTCCACTGTGTGGTGCCTTACTCAAAGACATGTATGGCGAGCAGCCGCAACTCTGGGATGAAAAATTAACGGGCATCGATCGTTATCGATTTATTATTAACGCTTTTACACGCATGCGCTTTGTCAATGCGCAGGGGGAATTAATGCTGTTTGCCGACGGTGCACCAGCAAGTCACCCCGATTTAATCCCCTGGTTTGATTTTTCGCAGCGCTTACCTACGGGTCCTATCGTATTCGGTCACTGGTCGCGCTTAGGGTTATTTAATAAAGATAATCAGATTTTTTGTTTAGATACCGGTTGCGTATGGGGAGGCAAATTAACGGCATTGCGTCTAACACCGAAGCTAGGTTTTGTAGAATAAATGGTGGCATACCAAGATGAATGTGTCAGGACTGACGAAAAATGCGACTGTTAGGGTATTTTTTTGCTCATGGCTGTCGCAAAATCGCTAAAAAATACCCTAACAGTCGCATTTTTCGTCAGTCCCATAGGTGACATTCGCTTGTTTTTCCCCCTTGTTCCTGCGAAAATGTCGCAGTCATATACACTGAAATAAGTCAGTTGCCCTTATGGAGATTTAGGCATGTTGGGGTTTAAAAAATTATCTTTATTACTTACTGCAGGACTGATGAATTTCAGTGCTACTGCGTTTGCCGCCTATGGTTTGAATATGCCAGTCGGGGTGAGTCCCTTAAGTGCCTCTATGCACCATCTCCACATGACGATGCTCTGGGTCTGTATCGGAATAGGTATCATCGTGTTTGGGATCATGACTTATGCCATTATTAAGCACCGCAAATCTAAAGGCCATCAAGCCGCCAATTTTCATGAAAATACCCATGTAGAAATTATTTGGACCGTGATCCCGTTTATCATTTTGATCGTGATGGCTATTCCGGCAACTAAAACGCTGATCGAGATGAATGATACGAAAGCGGCCGATCTCACCATCAAGGTCACCGGTTACCGTTGGTACTGGCATTATGACTACTTAGATGAAGCCCTAGATTTCTTTAGTCACCCCAGCACCACGCAAGAAGAAATTAATAACCTGGTCGCCAAAGATGAGCATTACAATCTTGCCGTGGATCAACACTTAGTGGTGCCTATTAACAAAAAAATTCGTTTTGCTTTCACTTCAAATGATGTGATCCACGCCTGGTGGGTCCCTCAATTAGGTGTAAAGAAAGATGCGGTGCCCGGATTTATCACTGAATCCTGGACCATTATAAAAGAGCCGGGTATTTATCGTGGTCAATGTGCAGAACTCTGTGGCGCAGGGCATGCGTATATGCCTATCGTCGTTGAAGCAAAAACACAAGCCGACTATGAGACTTGGCTAGTAGAACAGAAAACCCCAAAAAATCCCTCTTAAGTAAAGGTTGATACCCATGACATCACATGATATGACTGCGGATGATGCCCATCATCACGGCCCTAGTAAAAAAGGCATACTACGCTGGGTAACCACCACCAATCATAAAGACATCGGCACCATGTATTTGGTGTTTAGTTTCATTATGTTTTTTGTTGGAGGCAGTATGGCCATGGTGATCCGCGCGGAATTGTTTCAACCCGGCATGCAAATCGTGCCTGCAGAAACCTTCAATATGCTCACCACTATGCATGGCTTAATTATGGTGTTCGGTTTTATTATGCCGGTGTTTGTCGGGCTTGCAAACTGGATGATTCCGCTGATGATCGGCGCACCTGATATGGCACTGCCACGGATGAATAACTGGAGCTTTTGGATATTACCCGTCGCAGGCACCATACTGATCAGCACCATGTTTATGCAAGGCGGCGGCCCGAATTTTGGTTGGACGTTTTATGCGCCCCTCTCGACTACCTTTGCACCTAAATCCACTGATTATTTTATTTTTGCCATACACTTATTGGGGATGTCCTCGATCATGGGCTCCATTAATGTGATCGTCACCATTTTTAATATGCGTGCACCAAAAATGCGTTTAATTGATATGCCTATATTCGTCTGGACCTGGCTTATCACCGCATTTTTAATTATTGCAGTCATGCCTGTACTGGCCGGCACCGTGACTATGATGTTAATGGATAGGAATTTTGGTACCAGCTTTTTTAATGCAGCAGGCGGCGGTGACCCGGTACTCTTCCAACATTTATTTTGGTTTTTTGGTCATCCTGAAGTCTATATCATCATCTTACCGGCATTTGGTATCGTCTCAGAAATCATCCCCACGTTTGCACGCAAAAAGCTCTTTGGTCGCATGTCTATGATTTATGCGCTCACAGCGATTGCCTTTTTATCGTTTATTGTGTGGGCGCACCATATGTTTATGACAGGATTGCCCTTAGCGGCCAGCATGTTCTTTATGTATGCCACCATGTTGATTGCCGTGCCAACTGGGGTAAAAGTATTTAACTGGGTCGCGACTATATATCGTGGTTGTTTAACCTTTGAAACGCCGATGTTATTTTCACTCGCCTTTGTCGTGTTATTTACTATCGGTGGTTTTACCGGATTAATGCTTTCGCTCATCCCCTCCGATGTGCAATACCATGATACTTATTTTGTCGTGGGACATTTTCATTATGTATTAGTCCCGGGTTCCCTCTTTTCTGTATTTGCCGCCATTTATTATTGGCTGCCCAAATGGACAGGGCATATGTATAACGAAACCTTAGCCAAATTCCATTTTTGGATTTCTGTGATTTCAGTTAACCTTACATTTTTCCCCATGCACTTTTTAGGATTAGCGGGCATGCCACGCCGTATTCCAGATTATGCGTTGCAATTTACCGATTTTAACCAAATTGTCAGTATCGGCGCCTTTATCTTTGGTGCCGCACAACTAATATTTGTCTATATTGTGATTCAAGCGATGCGCGGTAAAGGCCCAAAAGCCACGGCGCATGTTTGGGAAGGTTCTCACGGTTTGGAATGGACGGTGCCATCGCCTGCACCCTACCATACGTTTAGTGAACCCCCCACGCAAATTGAGCGTCATTAGAGTTTACTGTGACAATTATTCGTAAGGGTCATGGCCGTTTAATCGCAATATTAGCTGCAGTCACCTTGGGTATGCTGTTATTTGCGTTTGCGATGGTGCCGCTTTACGATGCGTTTTGTGAAATGACGGGCATAAATAATAAAGGCGGGCGTGTGCGCGTAGAGGCCCCTACTGAAGTAGATACCTCACGCATTATCAAAGTGAAGTTTATCACCCATGTGCACGGCGAGACTCCTTTAGAATTTTATACGCTAGAAAATACCCTGGACGCGCATCCCGGGCAAGTTTATAAGCAACTGTTTTATACCCAAAACAGTACTTCTGAAGATAAAGTGGGCCAGTTTATTGCGACGAATTCACCGGGTTTAGCTGATCGTTATGTAAAAAAAGCGGAATGTTTTAGCTATAATCAGCAGTTTGTCGATGCTGGAGAAGAAAAAGAGATGGCGGTGATATTTTTTATTGATAAAGATATCCCAGAAGAGATGGAAGAACTGATTATGTTTTATACTTTGTTTGATAATACGTCTGGAGCACCCAAATGACACAACCTACTTCATCTACGTCGACCCATGCACATTATTATGTGCCTGATCACAGTTATTGGCCGATTGTGGGCTCCATTGGTCTTGGGATCCTCGTGTGGGGATTGGTAGGCGTCATTCATGATGCCAAAGTACACCATATCCTGACCTTTGGTTTAGGTGTTTCCATTATGCTCTTTATGCTGGGCGGTTGGTTTCATCACGTCATCAAAGAAAGCATGGGCGGCTTATACAGCCCGCAAATGGACAGAACCTTTCGCATTGCGATGATCTGGTTTATCTTCTCTGAAGTCATGTTTTTCTTAGCCTTTTTTGGCGCTTTATTTTTTGTGCGAGAATGGGCTTTGCCGTGGTTAAGTGGGGCCGGGCATTACGAACTCACTGGCAAATTATTATGGCCGGATTTTGTCTATAATTGGCCGCTGCTTAAAAATCCTGATCCCAGTATTGTTGGCCCCATGTCGACTATTCCGCCCATGGGGATCCCCTTAATTAATACTATCTTGTTGGTCAGTAGTGGTGTGACCGTCACTTGGGCCCATTATGCCTTAAAGAAACAGCAGCGCAGAAACTTAAATATCGGCTTGTTTTTGACTATTGCGCTCGCCATAGTTTTCTTAGGCTTTCAAATCTATGAATTTGGCCATGCGTATAAAGATTTAGGGCTGACCCTACATTCGGGCATCTATGGCACCACCTTTTTTATGCTCACAGGGTTTCATGGCCTACACGTTACCGTCGGCACGATTATGCTGATAGTCATATTCTTACGCAGTTTAGCCGGACATTTTTCACCCGATCATCATTTTGCCTTTGAAGCCACCGCTTGGTATTGGCATTTCGTGGATGTGGTATGGATAGGATTGTTTATTTTTGTTTATATATTTTAATGATACCGGGAGTTTATGGTTGCAGAGCCATTATATTTCATAAGATTTTCGTTGAGATTCGAAATATTTGATTAATTTTAATAATACATCTTTATGAATGCGGCCCCCGGTTAGTTTTAATTGCCATAATGCCACTTCAGGAAACTGTAAAAATATTTGAATCAACTTTAAGGTATTTTGATCACGACTTATGTCTTTTTCTATTCTTTGTAGCGTCACCTCATTGATGTCAAATGCTTGTGCTAAATCATATTGCGTTACTTTTAATTTGTTCCTAAAATTTACAATGTCAGAAGAATTAAATTCAATTTGATAAACAGGTTCAAAAATAAAACTAGAGGGTCCGCGTTTTCCAATTGTCCCTAATAATATAATCATATTTTTTTCATTAGGCGTTATGCCTTGAGATTCACAATAATCTTCATAAGCAAGATTCTCTCGAGAAGGCAGCCTATCAGAAAAAGAAGGAAATATTTTCCCCACCTCAGAATAATGATGTAATTTAAAAAGTGAAAGTTCAGGACCAAGAGGGATAGCATTTTTGTAATTAATATATTTTTTATTATAAATAAATTCATAATAATCTTTTTTCGAATGATAAATTAATTCTCCAACATAAATTCTTCTTTTTTTTCCTTCATGAAAAACTTGCAAACGATTTTTATCAGGATAGATTGTATAATTCATCTTCCAGTTCCTTAAATCTTTTGATAATTAAATTGCTCATAGCAACTTTCATAAGAGAGCTACAAAAACTATTGTCAACGCATTTTAAAATTATGGGTAATTTGATGGTTCGGTAAAAATCCTCAAGGTCATAGTGATAATTAAGTCTCTTCAGTTCTTTAACATAGTCCTGCATGCTAGGTTCCTGAGTGGCTTTTGTACTAATTTTTCCAAAGGGATTAAAATCTGCTTTAAGCATATTGCCTGATTCAAGACTTAAGTAAGAAACATTGTCGTAAATAGGAGAGAGAGATGTACTTTTTGCAGTAAGGATGAATGCCAAATTTCGACCATGCCGATCATGATTTCCAATCAAGGCGTCAAATAAAATAGTTTTAATGAATATTTTTATATCATAATGGCTTTTAGTTTCTTTTGTAATCACTTGAAGCAGCCCTTCAAAGTGATGTTGATCTATGGTTCTATAACGATAGATGTGTTGAAGATTAATGGGTTCTATAGAATTAATAAAACTCTTCGTGACAAATGTTCTTTCATTATTAAAATTGATAAAATAAAACTCAGCCACAGGCACATTTAATAGTTTACCAATTTGATTACATAAATATTCCACTTCGGGCAATTCAGGTGCGTCCTCTTGTCTCATTTTTAATATATAAGTCTCGTGATTAAGGAGAGCTGAGTATTTCTTAAATTTACCATGAAAAAAACTAGTATTATGAGAGGTCAAATATTCACTCTGGTTAGATGTAGTATCAGAGCGTCTTTGCAAGCTGACAAACTCTGACAAATTGGGGCTATTAAACCATTCTTTAAAGCACTGAGGATGCAGGCCGTAATGCGCAAGATCTAGTGGTACGATTAATATATGGCATTTTAAACATTGCATTTGAGGGCCTCTATTTTTACATCTCTACTATATTGACAACTATAGTTGTCAATTATAAATTAACATCTATAGTTGTTAATTAGTTAAAAATAATAAAGAGACGAACCCTCAACTCAACTTCGGTTACGGAACTATTCTGCTGGATAGTTGGGTATTGTATTAGAGCGGATGAGGGACTATCAGTCCGGTCGCAATGCCGACTAATAACAAAACGATTAGCAAGAAAGTAAATCCGGCTCGCACCATGAGTGCTTTTAGGGTACGCTCGCCCCGTCCTTGATCTTTAATAAGATAAACTAACCCGGTGCCTAAAGTCACCAACATACTTAGGATAATGAGTAAAAGAAAAATCTTAATCAGCATAATACCCTCTCTAAATGGTTGTGAGCTTATCATATTGTTTAAGGATTAAAAACATGCTAGATTCGGGGCTAGTCAAATCCATTTTGGAGAATTCTCATGTTTAAAAAGCTTAACTGTGCTGTATTGGCTACGTTAGCGTGTCTGGGTTCCACTTTTACAATGGCCAACTCTGAAGCCATTGTGATGATACAATGTGGGCCTGATGAAGGATCAGGTCGGCTGATTGTGACCGCATACTCCGCCACTATCCCGGAGATTAAGGTCAAAGTAGGTAGCGATGATTGCTCCTCAACATTATTCAACGTGCTTCACAATACAGCGAGCACCTATCAACCCAGTATTTCTACAACCAGTACTGGCAGTCGTGTTCTCTACACCGTGCGTCTAGACCCGCACCCTCAATCATCAGAAAAAGAAGACAATTAGGCGTTACTTATGCCAGGCGCGAGATCAGTTCGCACCTGGCATTTCATTTAATTCCCTTGTGCTACTTCTCAATGCTTCTTCTCTTGAAGTAGAATGAACACATGTTATACCGCTTTAAACCAAAACTCATCTCTAGTTTAGCTACGCTAGTCTTATTTCCGGTATTACTGTCCCTAGGATTTTGGCAATTGGGTCGCATGGAAGAAAAAGAGCAACTTCTTAACCTGCAAGCACAAGGAGAGAACACTGCGCCTTTAGCCTTTCAAGACCTAGGCACTCAGCCTTTACGCTACACCCATGTTAAAGTTTCCGGAAAATTCTTACCCAGGTTCTCTATTTTTTTAGAACATCAACTGTTTGAGGGTCAAGTGGGCTATCAAGTACTGACTCCGCTAGAAATTGCGCCTGATTTGCCGCTATTATGGGTGAATCGAGGCTGGGTGGCGCAAGATAACGCTTTAGACGCTTTATCGGCACCCGATACTTCGCTTAACTTGCTAGGCCTGATTAATTATCCTGCCACTTATCGCTTTATCTTGGGTGATAATTTATCCATCGATAACCTCGGCCAGATTAAAATCCAACACATCGATATCCCACTACTGAGCCAACACTTTCAGCAACCCTTTTATCCTTATATATTATTGCTAGACCCAAAGTCGCCTGCAGGATACATCCGGGACTGGCAAATTAAAACCTTGCCGCCTAGCAAGCATTTAGGCTATGCGGTACAATGGTTCGCATTAGCCTTGACCTTATTGATTTTATATCTGGTCGTCAATTTACAACCCCGAAAAAAGCCATGAAAAAACAGCAAACACCCGGTTTTACACGTGCCACATGGGCGTTAATGGCGGTATTTTTTCTACCCTTATTACTGGCCGGTGTTCTATATATGGCGCGGGACCATTGGTCACTGCCCACTAAACAACATGGCGAATTAATCAATCCGCCCATTGAAGTACAAACCCTGCCGCTTACCACAGAAAATGGAGAACCTTGGCAGTTTGATCAAGAACCTTTATTGTGGCGTATGTTATTGGTCAGACCCGATTGTGTGGAAGAGCTCTGCCAGTTACAGCTGGCCAAACTCAACAGCATCCATGAAGCCACGGGCAAAGATTTTAAACGGGTCGGCTCGCTACTTATCACCACGAGTCTAGATATAGACCAGACACTTATAGAGAACTTTAATTACTTTAATTGGCTGATACTTCCGCAAAGCGATTTATTAACTAACGGCATTTATATTATGGACCCCAACGGCTATATTATTTTGCACTATCTCCTGGATGCCCCCGCAAAAGATATGCTGGAAGATTTACGACACTTACTAAGGGCTTCACAAATTGGTTAGCTTAATCCAACGCTATCATTTCATCACCTTGCTACTCACTGGGTTGACGTTTTTAGTCGTGATGGTCGGAGCTTATACCCGATTAAGCGATGCGGGCCTCGGCTGTCCTGACTGGCCGGGTTGCTATGGTTCTCTTATTGTTCCAGAAGAAATCACGGGTCAAAATGCCTATGCGCATATCCCACTAGAAAAAGACAAAGCCTGGATAGAAATGATCCATCGCTATATTGCCGGCATCTTAGGCTTTGCCCTATTTACCCTAACGCTAATGAGCTTATGCCATAAACCCGTTATCGAAAATATACGCGGCTTGCTGGCCTTTACTTCTTTACTGATTATCTTTCAAGCCGCATTAGGCATGTGGACGGTAACATGGCTGTTACATCCGACTATTGTAATGCTGCATTTATTAGGCGGCATGGCCACGCTGTCTTTAGTGTGGCTGGCTAATTTGCGCATACGCGCGGCAGCAGAGTTTAAACGCCCGTATCACAAGCCCAGTCGCGGCATAAAAATGGGCGCAGTCATAGGGCTGATTATGGTGATCATACAAATTGCTTTAGGCGGATGGCTATCAACAAATTACGCCGCTTTTGCCTGTCCAGACTTTCCCACCTGTCAAAACACCTGGTGGCCACCCCTTTATTTAGAAGCTTTTAACCCCTTTATTCCGTTGGATAGGAATTTTTCAGGGGGATTTTTAGATCATCCGCTGCGTGTCAGCATTCATTTTGCGCATCGTTTAGGCGCACTCATTACCACCTTATACCTCTTAATCTTTGGCGCGTATTGTCTGACGCAGCTTTATGGCCGCATCCGATTCGTGATTTTTATTTTATGGCTGGTTTTACTCGTGCAAGTGCTACTGGGCATAATTAATGTCGTGGCATTATTGCCTTTATGGGCCGCTGTATTACATAACGGGGTAGCCGCATTATTGCTATTAGTTATGGTCACTTTAAACTACCGACTATTACAGGCAAGACTATGATTTGGCGTGATTATTTACAATTGACCAAACCCAAAGTGGTATTGTTGATGCTGATCACCTCCCTCGTCGGCATGCAGCTCGCAACCCCTACATTTATTCCTCTGTCTATTTTGTTTTTTGGTCTTATAGGTATCGGTTTAGCCGCAGCTTGCGCAGCGGTACTCAATCATATTGTGGATCAACATAAAGACAAACTCATGCTGCGCACTCAAAAAAGACCGATCCCGCAAGCCCGGATTTCTCAAAAAGAAGCCATTATTTTTGCGATAGTCTTAGGCCTCGCATCCATGCTTATTTTAATGGTGTACGTCAATTGGATGACTGCCCTGTTATCATTGCTCAGCTTAATTGGCTATGCTTTTTTTTATACGGTTATTTTAAAACGCTTAACGCCGCAAAATATTGTGATCGGCGGACTGGCCGGTGCCATGCCCCCTTTATTAGGCTGGAGCGCCGTCACCGGTGAAATCAATGCCCATGCCTTATTATTAGTCCTCATTATATTTATCTGGACGCCGCCGCACTTTTGGTCGCTCGCGATACACCGCGTGGACGATTACGCAAAAGCGAAAATTCCGATGCTTCCGGTCACGCACGGCATCGAATTTACCCGCTTATGTATTTTGCTTTATACGGTATTACTTTTGCCTATCACATTATTGCCTTATTTAGTCGGCATGTCTGGCTTATTTTATCTCCTGGGTATACTCCTCTTAGATGCCGTTTTTATTGGCTATGCCGCACTATTAAAATGGCGCCCGCAACCTTTAAGTGCCATCAAAACGTTTCACTTTTCTAATATATACTTATGCCTATTATTTGCGTTATTATTAATCGATCATTTTCTCCCAAGAGGTGTCTTATGAAAAAAGCTATTTATACGGTAGTTATCGCATTACTGTTAGTTCTGATCTTCGGTACCTTGTATGTGTTTAGAAAGGAAGCAGCGGTTACACCCGAGATTCACGGTGTAGTCCTAGATAATCCGAAACCTTTAGTGACCTTTGCACTTAAAGACATGAATGGCAAAAGTTTTACCGATCAAAGCTTTTTAGGGCATTGGTCGTTAGTATTTTTTGGGTTTACTTCATGTCCTGATATTTGCCCCACTACCTTAAGTTTACTGAATCAAGTGATGGACCTGGTTTATGCCAAGCCGGGTGTGCCTATGCCCCAAGTTATCTTTGTCTCGGTTGATCCTGAGCGCGATACGCCTGAAAAATTAAAACAATATGTCACCCATTTTAATCCGAATTTTCTTGGGGTCACAGGCAATCACGATCAACTCACCGATTTTTCTAGGCAATTAGGCGTTGTGTATGAAAAAGTCTCTCTTGATAAAAATTCTCCGGATTACACCATCGATCACGGTGGCAGTATTGCGTTAATTAATCGGCGCGGCGCGATTCAAGCGTATTTCACACCACCGCTTGATGCCCAACATATTGCCGATGATTATGCCGCCACACTAGGTTATGCTAGCCCATGTCTACCGCCTGCGAATTAACACGCGCACAACAGGTATTAGAATCCGGCGGCATCGTGGCCATGCCCACAGAAAGTGTGTATGGCCTACATTGCTTACCGCAACATTTGGATGCAATCAAAAAAATATTACAGCTTAAGCAGCGATCACCTGACAAGGGCTTAATTTTAATTGCAGGCGATCTGCTGCAACTGGATGAGTACATCTCCCCGTTATCCGATACCCTTAAAGAAAAAATAGTGCACGCATATCCCGTACCCACAACCTGGGTCGTGCCGGCCAGATCAGAAGTCAGTCGATTGATCACCGGACAATTTAATACCGTAGCGGTGCGCATCACCCGACATCCCTTTATTGCCCGTTTATGCCAACAACTTAATAGCGCACTCATTTCAACCAGTGCAAATATCAGTCAGCAAAGCGTAGCGCACTGCGCACATGAAATAAAACAAATTTTTCCTGAGGGTGTTGATTTAATTATTGAAGGGAAGGTATTGGTTAACACTCAGCCCAGCCAAATTATTGATATCAGGACTGGTGAGCGCTTGCGTTAATGAAGCAGTTTTTATCGCTTATTTAATTGTAATGCCCGCCAATAGCAAAAATATATAGGGCATCGTCACTAAACCGATAAATAATACGATCTTGCAATGACAAACGGCGCGACCACAACCCAGATAGTTGAGGCTTAAGGGGCTCAGGTTTTCCTATGCCCGTAGGATCACCACGCTGCATTTCGTTAATAATGCAGTACTTTATTTTTTTCACGAAAGGTTTCGTATATTTCCCAGGTATTGCCTTCAAATACGATTGATCTCATCTAATTCCTTTTGAGATAAAAGTCGTCCCTTACCTTTATTATGCGTTTTTATAGAGGCTTCGATTTGCTCCATGAGCGATTTATTTTGGAGTACATAAAGTGTTTCCTCAAGGCTAAGCCAATCATCCATGCTGACCACCACAAAATCACCGCCATTACGCCGCGTAACGGTAACGGGCTCATGGTTTTTCGTAGCCAAATCAGCATATTGGCGAAGATTATCTCGAAACTGATGCACACTAACTGTGGTCATAAGTGCCTCCTTGAAGGGTATTATACTAGTACGGCATTACCGTACATATGTCAAATATTAGCCAATAATTGACAGGCAACTTGCTAAAATATACTATATTGCTTATCTTACATCAATAAAGGCCTGTTATGAAGGTTAGACGTGGCAATATTAAGCATTTATTCACGCTTGCAGTTTATTTTTTGAGTATCCTCAACACTGCTTTAGCTGCGCATCGCCAAGAAGAACCCGAAAATGATCTGGCTTTCATTTGTAAAAATAGCGCTAATTTTTTTAGCCACGCTCATAATAAACCCCATCCTAATGGCTATTTTTACGACATCAACCCAGCAGGGATCCTACTCTATCAAGCCCCAGTACCGTATGAAAACCAAAACTCTTATTTAGGATACAATCCGCCGCTGCCCCTCTATCGCGAAAAGATAAAAGAGAAAACCCATGCTCAGAATAGGCGTATTGCTGAAAGAATTGCTCCAGCTATTGCATCAAGTAAGAAGAGCGGGACGTTTACGCAAGAAGTCAATGATGCACTCCGCAACAATTTTGCTGATTTACACTTTAAAAATAGTGTCGCTACCACAAAAGAAGAATATCAAAAAATTAAAGATCAAAAAGGTGCGATGGATGTCAATTGCGGTGAATACTCCAAAATCGCTGCGGGCGCGTATTTAAAAGCGTGGCTTAATAACTCGACTAAAATCATGTCCGTGACACTCTATGGCTTTTTTACCCCAACGCATAATTCCCATAGTTATGTCATCGTCAACGGCCCCGATAGGGAGAGTGAAATCATCAAAAATAATGCCACAGCGGTAGCAGAAGTGATTAAAGGCATCGATAATACCCCAGAGGCCCACTTATGTGATGAATATAATCATGAAAATGGCTTGTTCAACAACACCCAGAATAAATTGTATAGAAGTCTTTCATGGGTGTCTGTTTACATTCAAAATTTACGACTGACTATTCCGGAAACAAAAAATATACTGCCTGATGAATTGAACGCGACTGTCTCTACCATCAATAGTGAACTTAACAATAGAATGAAGATGTAGAGTCTGCAAGCACATTAACTGCCTACAAAAATCGTTATTGAGGAAATAACAATTCCATTGCTTTTTCGGCTAAATATAATGGGAAGTGGTAAATGTTTAGCCTAGGATTTACTTGCATATTATTCCCAGAAAAAATAATACTTTTTTTGGGATGATATTTATCGATATATTTTCTTAAACTTTTAGCGTGAACCACGGCACCTGACTTAACTTCAATAGGAATGATTTCACCCTCATGATCGAGTAAAAACTCAATTTCGCTGCGATCTTCTTGCCAACTATATATTTTTTTGTAATTTTTCACAGCCAATTGCTGTGCTACAAAATTTTCTGCAAAATATCCCTTATAAGTACCAAATTTGTAATCAAGCAGTGTTTGGGGTGCAAGTGCGCCCATTGAACCTAAAATTCCAATATCAAACATAAATACTTTAAAAATATTTTCTTTACTATAAACGCCAAGTGGCAATTGCACAGATCCAATAATTGGTATTTTGTTAATTAATTCGGCTGATGTCAACCAATCAATGACATTCACTAATTGAGAGTAACGCTCAACATTAGGAATAATGCCTTTAAATCTAAAGCGACCTGTACTCCTGTCTTGATTTGCAAATAATTGATTCGGCACGGCTCGCCAGGTTCTATCAATATGCATGGCATTTACTTTTCCAGCATGCTTTGCAATGTCGGCGTAATACGCGTTAATTAACTCCTCTTGTTTATGACGCACGTTCTTTGTAGTCCGGTACAAATCTATCGGATCTTCAGAAAAAATGTTAATGATTTCGGGTAATCCACCGGTCACAAAATAATGTTTTAAACGCTCCCATAATTGTTGATGCATAGGCTCTGATATTTTTGAATGCAGCGTAATATTATTGAAATACTCTGCTGCATAATCATCTCCAATTCCCGTTAAAAATTCAGAAAAAGTCATGGGATGAAGATGCATCATATCTACTTTGCCAACAGGATAAGAGGATTCATTTAAATGCAGACCCAATAATGATCCTGCACAACATAGGGCAAGCTCAGGCAAGTCTTCACAGAAATATTTCAAACTGGTTAAGGCTCTAGGACACGCCTGGATCTCATCGAAAATCACTAAATCTTGAGTGATATTAATGTCTGCTTTCAAAGCAAAGCGTAATTCATTAATAATATATCGGGGGTCAAGATCTCCTTCAAATAGAGCACGCGCCCAGGCTTCTTTTTCAAAATTAATAACATAGTACTTACGAAAAAATTCTTGGCCAAAGGCCTCGAGTAGGTAAGACTTACCTGTCTGACGCACCCCTCTTAAGATTAAGGGCTTACGCCTTAGGTTGTCCCGCCATCGCAGTAAATGGGTCATTAAATGTCTTTTCATGCGCTAAATGTAGCATAAAAAGTAATTATATTACAGTTTTTACAAGTAAAAAGTGTAGTAGAATTACAGTTTTTACAAGTGAAAAATGTAATTATATTACACTTTTTGAAAATGAGTGATAGTTCCTCATTCTATAGCTCATAATATGCCATAAGTTGAGCTATAGAATGGGGATCTATTACTGATAACTTTGAATAGCCCATTTAAAGACTGTCAAATTATATCTATAATATCAATAGCATAGGACAGAATTGGCAGGGGTGGGAAAGTTTTAGGTATTTTTAAAAGGTTAACATTATGCGTATAGCAATTTCCGGGACTCATTACATAGGTAAAAGCACATTAATAGCCGATTTTTTAAAGCATCATCCTGAATATCAATCACCGCTAGAACCTTATTATTTATTACAAGAGGAAAAAGAGGTTGAGTTGTCCTTAGAACCTAGCCTTGAGAGTTTACTCGAACAACTCCACTGCAGCAGTGAGCAACTGATGGAAAATAAAGACAATATTATTTTTGATAGATGTCCTGTGGATTTTATTGCCTACGCGATGGTTTTACTGGGAATAGAGGATATTGATATTAACGACAGTGAAGTTTCGGAGTTATTTCCCGAGGTAAAAGAAGCGTTGGATACGTTAGATTTAATTGTATTTTTACCGATTACCAAAGCGCATCCTATCGAGTATACAGAAGAAAATCCTGCTTACCGTAGGGCTGCCGACAAATGCTTCAAGCGAATTTATCGTGACGATCACTGTGATATCTTCCCGCGCTTTAATCATCCCAGGATCATTGAAATTTGTGGCTCACCTTCGGCTAGATTAAAGATCTTGGAAAGTTATCTTTTTTGAAAGATAATGATTAGCCACAAAACAGCTGCATCGCATCAGGCTTTATAAATTGATCATCCAAAATGGTATGATCAAGCTCAGCAACATCTAATTGAATACTATACATCAGCTCGCCATTGACATAATGTTTGAGTTGAAAGGGGATCTTAACCGTTCCCACCTGCGTCCAAGCACCCACCCACCGGTACTCAGCCAAATTTCCGATAACATTTATTAATCCTGTGGTTTCATCAAAACAGTAGTTCGGTTGATTTGAATTGATTCCCTGTATGCATAAACTGTTATCCGGGGCCCATCCAGGTGGGGAAGGCATTAGTCTATAATTTTCAGATTCTTGTATGACCCAAAGCATTTCACGATTAGCACGATTTGCGGTGTCTAGCATGTGATCTTTTATATCCTGATCTTCAGTGTATGCATACTGTGAACCCTCCCATAACCAAAACAATACGCCATCTGTGCCTCTTTCATGAAAAATGACATCACTTTTAAGTTGTTCGCGTACTTTTGTGGGATAAACTAAATCAGTCCGGTAGCAAAAACGACCTATTTCATTGTCATGTTCGTAAAAAACTATATTGCCCTGGCGAGTAATGGATTGCATATTCTGAAGCGCCTGGGCTCCGCCACTGGCTTCTATATGTTTAGACATCAACATTTCGGCCTGATCGGAGGCTAGGGCCCACGTCGAGGTGAAATACACTATGATGCTGATCCCCAAGACTTTTTTCATTTGACTGTCCATAAATGCCCAAACCTCGAAGTTATCATAAATAGAGTTGGGCTGCAATCCAGCTGTTTGCAAGTCATTTACAGGACTTACGAAAAATGCGGCTGTCAGGATGTTTTTTTGCTCATGGCTGTCGCAAAATCGCCAAAAAACACCCTGACAGCCGCATTTTTCGTAAGTCCTGATTTAATTCATGGGGATTCGTTATTCCGCAACCGCCCCTCAATCACATCAAATATCCTCCCCAAATCCCGCTCGCCCATGCTACAGGTGATCCGTACATAACCTAAACTCGGATCTAATCCAAAATATGATCCTGGTGCGAGCATAATTTTATCGTCGAATAATAATGAATACACTAAATCTTCATCGGTGTTGATGACTTGCGGTGGATCGGTAAAGACGCATTTGGCTAGGTGTGACATGGGCGTTCCTAATAGCGCTTTTAAATTTGCCATCACATAAAAGGATCCTTCAATCTGATAATTGGGATCGGGTAAATGTGCGTGCATGGCGCGCAAGCGTTGTTGAGCATAAACCACTTGCACTTGATAAAATGCGCTTAATTTTTGTTTATCCTCTGCGCTCCAAGCATGCATCGCGACGGCAAAAGCCCTTTGTAAATGCCGTGGCGGATGCAAACTGATCGTGGAATTAATTTCAAGTAAGCGTGCCATAATGGTTTTATTTTGACACACCAAAACCGCTAAGCGCTCACCTGCTGCTGATAAACCTTTGGTGCCGGAACGCATTAAAACGATACGATCCCTTAATTGAGGCGCAACAGCAAACAGCGACGTGCCATCGCTCGTGTAATCCAGTTCTGCGTAGGCTTCATCTAAAATGATCACGGCCTCTGGAAGCAACTCTAGCACTGTTGCGATGTCTTCCCATTCTTTTTTTCGCAACACTGTACCTAAAGGATTATTTGGATAACATAACACCACCGCATGTATTGCTTCATGATCAAATTTTTGCGCGTGTAACGCTTGCTCAATACTGTCTTTTAATAAAGACGCGGTTAAACGATAACCTGGATTTTCCATCACGGGAATAGGAAATAAATGATTGCCTATTGCATAATAAGGATAATGAGGAAAAGGCGTGAGGATGCGGCTGTGTAAATATTTACGGCGTAAATATTCAAACACACAAAATAATCCGCCTAAACCGCCCGTGGTAAATAACACGTCTTCAGCATTAATGTCACACTGATACCAACGCGAGAACGCTTGCGCCATAATGGCCCGCGCAGATTGATCGCCTTCTGGCGCACCATAATCTATCGCTAAATGGGCATCAATAATGCGTTGTTCAGTTTCAGCAGTTTGTTCGCTAGTCAGTAGTGGGGCAATCCTCTGGGATCGCGCAGCCAAATCTTCCCAATAATGTGCGGCACTGGCTACCACATGGGGATTGATAGGATAGGTGGGCTTGCCCATGCCTGCACGCAAGCTTACGTCTAAATGCTCGGCCCAAAGCATCAGTAAAATAATGGGATCCATCATCCCTGCGGATTCACCATTAGGTAATAGCAACATAATGCACCCCTTCCTTGTTATAGGCTATATCAATTATACTTCAAAATGCTTCGCATCTTGCTATATAATAGGTATAATAAGTAATGAATCCACTTAATCCTATGAACAAAGTCTCTTACGCAGTTATCGGCGGTTGTGGTTTTTTGGGCCAACATCTGGTCCATACTCTACTTGAAAAACATCGGCCAGATGAGACCGACATCCACATCAAAGTGATAGATAAAACCTCGCACACCAACGCGTTGATGTATCCCAAAGATTTTGCTGCGCCTTGCGTGCAATTGTGTCTGAATGTGGATATTACAAAAGCTACAGATTGCGCAGACTTACTGCAAGATGTCGATACCGTATTTATACTGGCTGCCGCCATCGCTTACGGCAGAAAAAATAAAGCGTTGTTGCAGGCCGTTAATGTGACAGGCATACAAAATATTCTTACTTCAGCAAAACAGGCAAAAGTAAAAAAATTGATTTACGTGTCCTCTATTGCCACATTAGGCTGTATTAATCATCCCGATACAGAAAAACTTGCGAATGAAAGTTGTGAAAATGATTGGCAAAAGGAAACGTATTGTCATTATGGATTAAGTAAATATCACGCAGAACAAATGGTTCTCGCGCAAGGCACTGACACGTTACAAGTCGCCGTTGCTGCTCCCGGTTTACTCATGGGGCCAGGCTATTGTTGTTTTGCAAATCAATTGCCGTTTCACACGGCACTCAAACGCAACTGGGCGTTAATCCCGGAGGGTGGATCAAACTATATTGATGTCAGAGATGTCGCAACTGGCCTAATTGCCTTAGCGCATGGGAAATCCGAGGGAAAATATTTATTGGTAGCAAATAATATTACTCACAAGAATTTATTACAAAAGATTGCCAAACACACTAAGCGTCACCTCAAGTTATGGGAAATTCCCCAAACATTAGGCGGGAGCTTTGCACTATTATTTTCTTTATTAGAATTTATTTTGCCCGCCACTTTTCCGTTGTCTAAAGAAGGCATGACTAAAGCCTTTAAATACCGCTATTACAGTAATCAGCGCTTACAAACCTTAGGATGGGCACCGAATTATTCATTAGAAAAAACGATACAAGATACGTTATATTGGATGAGAGAGAACAACCATGTATAAATCAGCTGTAGTCACTGGAGCCACGGGGTTTTTAGGACGTCATGTCACAAGCATCTTGCTCCGCCGTGGATTTGAGGTCAGTATTATTACCCGCGATGAAGAAAAAGCTAAAACACTTTTTGCTAACGTTCCAGTTAAAATTATTACCGGATCTTTATTTGATCCTGCTCTGTTGCGTGATATCCCCGAACACAGTGCTATTTTTCATTGCGCAGCGATCACAGGTTCTGTACATACGCATCAACGTGCATATATCAAGGCCAATGTGGCCGGCACACGCAGTTTATTACAGGCCGCCGTCGATAAAAAAGCCGCACATTTTATTTTTGTCAGCAGCATTTCCGCAGTGGGCGCGCGCGGCAGCGTGCAGCATCCGATCACTGAGGATACGATTCCTGATCCTGAAACGTATTATGGTTTAAGTAAAGCTTTAGCAGAACAAATGCTATTAGAACAGGCTCCCGCGCAATTGCCGATTACGATAGTACGTCCCCCGCTTATTTACGGACCTGGACAAAATGCACGCTCAGGAGCTGCCCTATTATTTAAATTATTGCAACGCAAAATTGTCCCTATCGTTGGCAATAAACATGCGCGTGTTGCGCTCGTGCATGTCCACAATCTTTGTAATGCGATGATAGATTTAAGTCTGAATCACTCGGGTAAAGAAATTTTTAATGTGTGCGATCCCACGTCTTATGTGCTTAATGATTTGGCTGAATTGATTAATCCCCCAGCTTTAAGCCGGCGTTTTCTGACTATTCCGTACCCGTTAGTAGCTCCTCTTGCGCTGTTAGGCAGCGGCATTTCAGCTTTATGTAAAAGAGACTTTGGGCTTTGCCTAGAAAACCTAAATGGTATCAGCAAAAATGGCTTTGTCATGAATATCGATAAAGCGTTAAGCCGAGGCTATCAACCTGAAACTTTCCTAAGCAACAAAGGTGCGCTAGATTAGACAACGTAATCGTACTTGCTTCTGACTGTTTTGTCCTGTACTCCAAAATGGACGTGTCTATTTTGGAGTACAGGATAAAATGGTCGGAAAATAAATAAGAGCCTATCTCGGTTATAACACTGGTTCGTAAATCCTATGAACATTTGCAACTCAGAGGTTTCTTGTCATACAATAGCGCTATGACTTTATATACCAAGGGCATGCATGCACAATCCTCAACCATCTGATTTTTATAAAGAATTTACTCAAAAAAACATCGGCGTGTACAGTGAAACCCAGCAAAACCGGCTAAAAGATGCGCGGATCATTATTTTAGGCCTAGGGGGGGTCGGCGGTTTTGAGGCCATGTTAGCCGCACGCCATGGAATAGGGCATATTACCGGGGTTGATCCTGATACCTTTGAAACTTCTAATTTAAATCGGCAAATGTTTGCTTATACCGATACCCTGGGCGAGCCTAAAGCTGCTGTTGCTGAGCGTGAGCTCAAACGCATTAACCCTGAATTAAAGGGTGAGTTTCACGCCATCAGTGTCGATGAGCATAATGCGCAGGATTTGATTGCAGGCCATGATCTCGTATTGGAAGCGCTAGATGACATGTGTGCTCGCGTCTGTGTGCATCGGGCTGCGCGAGCATTAGGGATCCCCAGTATTAGCATGTCCGGTAGCCCACCCCACCGCGGCTTTATTTCCAGCTTTCTGTCAGGCGGCATTGATTATGAAACCTTATTAGGCTTGCCTTCACAAGGAAAACCATTAACCCCTGAGGTGAAGCAAGCGATACGCGCGGTTAAAAATAAACGGGCGCAATATTCTGTCACATTAGGTGCGCCCCAATCCTGGGCGGATGATTATTGTGTAGGCAAAGCAGGTTGGATCATCACCCCGATTCGTGCCGCATTATTAGCCACCTTCAGCGTGCATGAAGCGATACAAATTCTGGTGGGCTTACCGCCCTTAGCCGCGGCGCCTAAAGCCTTATTAATTGATTTGGATAATGATGACTCGCAAGTGCGCGTTGCAAGTCCAGAACAAGGCATCTGGCCTGCTGAACAGTTTTAACCGGAGGTCACCCATGTCTACACACGAAAAGTATGAAAAAGTTTATGCCCGCAATTACGGCGTGCTCACAAAAGAAGAGCAAGCACAGTTAAAAAATGCACGTGTTGCCATCGTAGGCGCAGGCGGTGTCGGCGGCATTACCTTAATTTCTTTAGCACGCATGGGACTCGGACATTTAACCATTATCGATGGTGACAAGTTCGAAGACAGCAATATTAATCGGCAAATGCTGGCTTTTTTAAGTAATAAAGACGTATCCAAAGCACAGGTGGCTGAAAAAACCGTGCAAGACATCAATCCATTAATGAGTGTCACGCATCATCAACTCCGTGTCACTGAAGACAATGCAAAAGAATTATTAAATGATCATGACATCATTATTGATGCCACGGATAATTTAGTGTCTCGCGTTATTATTCATCGTGCGGCAGCAGAACTTGGGATCCCTTCTATTTGGATAGCCGTTACGCCACCTTTTCGCGGCGGCGTCATGTGTTTTAATAAAGACACGATGCCTTATGAATTAGCGCTACAACATCCTTCTTATCAGCAAGCACTCACACCCGAAATGCGTGCAAAAATCGAAGCATTAAAAGACGGCAGAGCGCGCACTGCAATCACCCATGGCGCATTGCCGGATTGGGCAGAAGGGTTTATTAATAAGCAAGCACCCTGGGCCGTGATCTGTCCTGTTGCGAACATGATAGGCTTACTTGCCAGTTTTGAAGCCATGAAATTCATAATTAAACGAGAACATCTTGCACCCACTTTAGCGCCGCGATTAATCAAGGTTGATTTATCCACTCCCGAAATGGTGAAAGTACAGACGCCATCTGAGGGCAGTTGGAATAATGAACACTTATAAACTTTTTTTAATAACGATTGTTTTTTGCATGGCTTCTTCTATTGTTGCAGCCAAGGTACACTCACATGATTATTTTCTCAACACTCAAAATGACCTTAAAATTTATTTAAAAGAAAAAACATTAACCAATAATAAAAATGCTAAAGTTATTATTTTAGTGAACTCCTTGAGTATACCTTCGGTTGCAGCATTTGATGTCCCTCAATTTTCACTCATGGATAAACTTGCAGAAAATGGATTTGACGTCTGGGGCATAGATTTTGTGGCTCAGGGGAAAGCCTCTTTTCCCCCGAGCATGCAGAAAAATCCGCCTCCCACCGGCATATTTCCGCTGCGCGCAACAGAGGCCTTGCCACAACTTGCACACGCCATCGATTTTATTACTCAAAAAACCGGCAAAACTAAGGTTACTTTACTGGGTTGGTCTTGGGGTTCGATAGTGGCTGCGATGTATGCCATAAAATACCCTACGCAAGTGGATCACTTGATTTTATATGGCGCAATGTATGCCGACTCATTACCGCAGTCTGCACAAGCAATTTTTCTTCAGCCTTATGCCACAAAAAATGGGCAATTTAATGAACACTTACCCGCTTATCAGAATATACCTTGGAAAATAATTCAATCACATTGGCAAATGATGACGAATGGCAATGCAACTATCGCCTCACAAGCCGCTTTTAATGCCGTGGGCAACACCTACCGTAGCATTGACAAGCACCCTATAGAAAAAGGAACCTTACGTCGGCCCATGGGCCCGATGAAAGATTTATTTCTCACTTGGCATCATCAGGTGCCCTATCCCATTAAGCAGATCACCACACCTACCCTGGTGATTTATGGTGAACAAGACATTTTTGCAGATAAAACCTTATTTTCACAATTAACCCACGTTAAACATAAAAAAGAAGTCCATGTGAAGGAAGCCACCCACTGGCTTATTTATGAAAAGAATAGATCTGAATTTTACAACGCAGTGACAAATTTTATAAACAATGAACACTAAAAAAATATTAATTTTAGATACGACGCTGCGTGAAGGTGAACAAGCCTCAGGCATCTGTTTTTCTATTCATGAAAAGCTTGAATTAATTAAACAGCTGCAAAAATTTGGCGTGCCGCACATTGAAATTGGCCATCCTGGTATTTCAGAATCAGAACTAGCCTTGTGTAAAACCATTTGTGCATCTGTCAGCGGCGTAGATTTATTAGTCCATGCGAGAGCCTGTGAACAAGATGTGCTTGCCGCCATCGATACAAAGGCACAGTGGGTCGGCATTTGGGCTTCTTATAATGATATTTCACTTGCGACAAAATTTAATAACAAGTCCAGAGCATGGATAAAAGATCAAGTGTATGCCGCAATTTTGCTCGCTAAAAAAAATGGATTAAAAGTACGCTTCACCATTGAGGATGCATCAAGAACCGAGCCCCATTTAATTGCCGAATTAGGCATGATTGCCGTGCAAGCGGGCGCTGATAGAATGAGTTTGGCCGACACGGTGGGTATGTGGCACCCACGTGACTGCTTTAAAGCCGTGCAGCATGCAATCGCTCAATTTAATTGTGAAATCGAAGTGCATTTACATAACGATTTAGGTTTAGCGCAAGCCAATGCGATTGCAGCGATAGACGCAGGTGCAAGTGTAATAGACACGTCCATTTTAGGTATAGGTGAGCGTGCAGGGATATGTGATTTATTTTCCATCAGCGCGACTCTAGAACAATTTTATCATCAGGCTTACCATTGGCAAGCCTCTCAAAATCTGGTGCAACTCATACAACGCGTGGGCGGATTTAAATGCGAGCCCCATCATCCTATAGTAGGGCGTCATGTGTTTACCCATACCTCTAAATACCACATTAAAGCCGCGCTGAATAATCCTAAGGCGTATGAATCATTAAATCCAGAACGTTATGGTGCAGTAAGAAAGAACATTTTAAATACTTTGGAGCGGGGCGCTCAACAACGTTTTCATAATACCTTACACGTTAAAAAACCTTTTGTAAAAGGCGCATCGGAATTGCTGTATCACCGCGATGGGGTGGGTGCACGCTGGGTATTGATGGATGATCGTATCGATGAACGTAGTTCCGTTTATATTATTGAACGTATTTTTGATAAAGATTATCAACATGAATATTCGCCTCATGTCGATAAACATGCCCATCATTGCGACAGTGTTTTTGCATTTATGGGCAATCATCCTGATGGCACGGGCTTAACGGTCAGCGTAACGTTTGGTATTGGCGATGAGGAATCAACCGAAGTATTTTCAAGCCCCGCCTCTGTTTTTATCCCGGCTCACGTGATCCACAGTTATCAATACGTGCAAGGCACCGGGCGATTTTTGAATTTTGTATTATCACCTAATTATAATCAAAGTTTGGTAGATACCCCTCAAGCAGAATAGTATGCAGTTTACCCAAAAACAGCCCCTTATAACACAAGCCTTTTCTAAATCTGTGGGGCATTATCCTGTTATCATTAACATGTAAATTTCAAAGTCAGGGTTTGAAAATGACATATATCAATAGAACCGTTCATTAATCAATAAGATACATGCTGAATCCTATCCCTTTTGTGTCGCAGTCTTTGGAACAGGACAAGTAGATAAATCAACTCTTCAGATTGACTTTCACGTTTAAACCGCATACATTTATGCCGTATAATATTATACGGCATAAACTTATACGGTGAAAAATGGATATATTAAGTCGTCCATTTTATAATTCCTGCGAAATCATGAGACTTGAGAGAATTCCTGCGCATGAATATGAAATATTTATTCAGCAATACAGCTCATCCCAGTCATCAAGATGTTTGTAGAGATACTGGAATTTCTGAAGCCAGCATCCGTCAGGCCATTAAAAAATTGATGTTGGATGATTTTATTTATCGTGACAAAGACAATATTATTCGCGTTTTAGATCCCGCACTTAAAACATTTATCAACCTGCTTTGAAACAGTAAACAGGCCAACCTTCATAGCCATGCACTTAATATCGAGAATTTCCATGAAGCGATTATCTAAAAAACTATTACCCAGCCTACTCATTTTATTAGTATTGATTCTTTGTTTATATTATTTTATATCGTACAAAAAAGCAGTCGTTTTGTCGCAACAGATCCTTGTACCCGGTTTGCTACAACCGGTAGACATTCTTATTGATCGCTACGGCGTGCCGCATATTTATGCTGCTAATGAAGACGATGCTTTTTTTGCTCAAGGCTTTAATGTCGCACGAGATAGACTTTTTCAAATTGATTTGTCACGCCGGCGCGGCTTAGGGGAATTGTCTGAAATATTTGGACCCTCCTATCTTGAGCAAGACAGAGCAGCTAGATTATTCCTTTATCGTGGTGATATGCAACAGGAATGGGAGAGTTACCCACTCGATGCCAAAAGAATTGCCACACAATTTATCTCCGGGATTAATGCCTATATTGATTTGCTAACACACCATCCCGAGCTCGTGCCATTTGAATTTAAAAAATTTAATTATTTTCCAGCTAAATGGTCAGCCGATGATGTGGTACGCATACGCTCGCATGTGCTGACGCATAATCTTTTAGAAGAAATCATGCGTGCTCATGTCACATGCCTAGCGGGTTTAGACGTTGATGTTTTTCGTACGGAACTGCAACCGCCATGGACAACACAGATACCTCAGGAACTTGATCCCTGCTTACCTGAAGATATTTTAACAACCATGACTCTGGCGACAAATAAATTTGAGTATAACCCGGATGCTGCACTGCATGACGGCAGTAATGCTTGGGTAATTTCGCCTGAAAAGTCGGCAACAGGTCGGGCCATTTTAGCGAGCGATCCTCATCGAGCTTATTCTATTCCTAGTTTACGTTACATTACCCATCTTCATACGCCGACATTTAATATTATTGGGGCCGGGGAACCTGGTTTACCTGCGGTATCATTAGGCCATAACGGTACGATTGCCTTTGCATTTACCTTTGCCAGCATTGATCAAGAAGATTTATATGTTTATGAATTAAATCCTAATAATCCACGTGAATATTTTTATGCCGGGCAATGGCAGCCTTTTCTAGCCGTTGAGGAAAGCATAACTGTGCGTAACGCGCAAGCGATGCCTGCAGAACTTTTATTCACGCAACACGGTCCTGTGATTTATCTGGATCAAGAAAAACAGCGCGCGTATGCCGTGCGTGCGGCTTGGCTTTTACCGGGGGCTGCACCTTATTTTGCGTCCCTAGGTTATATTCACGCAAAAAACTTTGCAGATTTCAAAAACGCTGCTGCACATTGGGCGGCTCCGCCTTCGAATTTAGTATATGCAGATGTCCAAGGTAATGTGGGATGGGTGATGGCGGGCAAAGCTGCGATACGTCCTAATTGGGATGGATTATTACCCGTTCCTGGAGCAGGACAGTATGAGTGGGCTGGGTTTTGGGATCCCTCAAAGCTCCCTTTTATTTACAATCCCGAGCAAGGTTATTTTGCATCGGCCAATGAAATGAATCTTCCAGAAGGTTACCCTTATGCGGAACGCAAATTGGGATTTGAATGGATCAATCCATTTAGGTATCAACGTATTGATTCGGTATTAAAATCTCTGCCTGCGGTTTCTATAGAAAACTCCATGCAATTACAAAATGACATCTTTTCTATTCCAGCAGCACGCTTAGTGGCATTATTACAACCCTTAAAAGGCAATACGTTTAACCAACAGCGTGCATTGTCATTGTTAAACCAGTGGGATTTTAATATGGGTCAGCATTCCGCGCCCGCTGCGCTGCATGAAGTCTGGTTTAGTCGTCATCTCAGATCTGCATTTAAAACAGCAATTTTATCACCTACAGCCGCCAATACATTTGATCATCCCGATCTATTGATAATGTTAAACGTACTAGAAAATCCTGAAGAATGGTGGGGTGATTCGGCTGTGGAAAAACGCGACGCACTACTCTTACAAAGTTTAGACGCCGCCTATGAGGAAATGATACAACTTCAAGGAAATGATTCAAATACCTGGGAATGGGGGAAATTGTTACAGATGACTTTGGAACATCCCCTGTCTTTTGCAGTCACGCCAAAGGAAAAAGAGGCACTCAATGTGGGCCCCTTACCCAGAAAGGGAAGTGCATTTACACCTAATCAAGCCATTTATCGCAGCCGTGATTTTGAACAAATTCATGGTGCATCCGTTAGAATGATTTTTGATATTGGAAACTGGGATAACACGCAAGCCATCAATTTTCCTGGACAATCAGGTGAGCCCTCTAGCCCTCATTACCGTGATCTGGTGGCATTATGGGAAAATGGAGAGTATTTTCCATTACTTTATACCCGCGATGCCATAGAAGCAGAAACAAAAACAAAGCTGCATTTAATACCCGCAGATAATGAATAGTTCAGTGCAATACCTTTTTTTCAGCTAAAATATACGTTTAAAGCCTTCGGACGTTTACCCTTGATGCACATACTCATAGACGCAGATGCCTGCCCTAATGTTATTAAAGAAATTATATTTCGCGCTGCCATACGCCTTAAAATTAACATTACGTTATTTGCGAATCACTTTATTAGCATCCCGAAAAATCCACTTTTCAAACTTGTGCAAGTCCCAGGCGGCTTTGATGTTGCGGATCAGAAAATTATTGATACCGTACAACCGGGAGATTTAGTGATCACAGCAGATATTCCTTTAGCTTCTGCCGTGATAGAAAAAAAGGCACATGCTTTAAATCCACGTGGAGAATTATATACGCTAGAAAATATTCAACAACGCTTGAGTGTTAGAAATTTTATGGAAGAGTTAAGAAATACCGGCCAAGTCAGCGGTGGCCCGCCCCCCTTGAATCAACGTGATCACCGTGCTTTTGCCAATGCTTTAGATCGTTTTTTAATGAAACAACACTGATCTGACTATTCAAAATCCACATGACAACTCGATAACCCTTTTTTCTGCAAATATTTTTGATGGTATTCTTCTGCAGGATAAAAAGTTGCGGCGGGGATGATTTCGGTGACGATGGGTTTCGCGTATTTGTTTTCAGCCGTTAAGGTGGCTTTAGATTGCTCTGCACTATTTTTTTGCTCATCGTCATAATAAAAAATAACAGAGCGGTATTGACTGCCTACATCAGGGCCTTGACGATTCACTAGTGTGGGATTATGACTATGCCAAAAAACCTCTAATAATTTTTCATACGAGAGCATTGCAGGATCATAAGTGACTTGCACGACTTCAGCATGGCCGGTTTGATCGGTACAGACTTGTGGATAGCTGGGATTTTCGGTGTGTCCTCCCATATAACCGACACGGGTTGCGATGACGCCTGGCACTTGACGAAACGTTTCTTCAATTCCCCAAAAACATCCTGCAGCGAAGGTGGCTATATTAGGCATCATATCCTCTGTTCATTAAATAAATCGGGCTAATACTTCATCCAAAAACAATTGTCCCCGCGCGGTTAACTGCAAGCGATCCGCACTATTTATCAGTAATTCTTCTTGTTTTAATTGTAGCACTGCCTGTTGCAGACTCGCCCCCTCAAGACCGGTGCGCGCGGTAAACAAATCGATTCCCACACCTTCAGTTAATCGCAAGGCATTCATTAAAAATTCTAATTTTAAATCATCCACCGTCAAGATTTTTTGGCCACCAATAAAATTATTTTCTGGATTTAAATATTTAAACGGCGTGCGTTGCTTCCATAAGCGCTCAACGATTCCCGTAGCTAAATCAGTGATTTTACCGTGTGCGCCTGCACCAATGCCTAAATAATCGCCAAATTCCCAGTAATTGCGATTGTGCCTGCATGTGTTGTGAGATCTTGCATAGGCAGAAATTTCATAACGCTTTAAGCCTTTGTGTGCTAAATATTCGCGCCCTAATGACTCTATTTCTAGCACACGCTCATCGGGAGGTAAATGTTTAGGGGGATGTTGATAAAAAACCGTGTTGGGCTCTAAGGTTAAGTGATACCACGATAAATGCGGCGGGGCGAAGACAAGCGCTTCCTCTAAATCATGCAGTGCTTCTGCAACCGTTTGTTTCGGTAAACCATACATCAAATCAATATTATAATTATGAAAACCCGCTTTTTGCGTTGCGATAATTGCGGCACACGCCTGAGCGCTGCCATGCGCACGACCTAAGGTTTTTAATTGCGCATCATTGAAACTTTGCACACCGATGGAAATGCGGTTCACGCCCGCCGCACGATAGCCGGTTAATTTTTTATAATCGAGTGACTCGGGATTTGCTTCTAATGTGATCTCAATATTTTTCTCAAAAGGAATATGTTGATTAATCGAGTGTAATAAATCAGCAATATAGGGTGGTGCAAATAAACTGGGCGTGCCACCACCCATAAAAATGCTGCTTAATTTTCGTCCCTGAACTTTTTCTAAATCCTGAAGTAAATCTTGTTTTAATGCTGCGATATAATCGGCTTCAGGAATAGGGGCCTTAGATTTCGCATAAGAATTGAAATCACAATACGGACATTTGCTGGTACACCAGGGGAAATGAATATACAGTGCTAAAGGAATAGTACGCATTAAATCAACGTTTGTAAGGCACGGCGCAATTGTTGCATCGCAAGCCCGCGGTGACTGATTTGATTTTTAATATCAGGGTCGAGCTGCGCTGCACTGCAATGGTGCGTCGGAACGTAAAATATCGGATCATAACCAAATCCAAACTGACCGATAGGCTCTAATAAAATTTGGCCATGCCAGATCCCGGTCG
>Ga0206816_1018_pt1 | contig 45717 bp, 47 predicted proteins | sample Alteio_BWOrgCont_88_FD_152866 | JGI IMG/M metagenome (GOLD analysis project Ga0206816, IMG submission 152866) | Enriched cells from forest soil in Barre Woods Harvard Forest LTER site, Petersham, Massachusetts, United States -... | ecosystem: Environmental > Terrestrial > Soil > Temperate forest >... | reverse complement strand
GTGATGTGACGCAAGAAAAGATTGAGGAAAAATGTCCTAAATGTGGCGGTGATTTGAGTATTCGTTTAGGTAAACATGGCCGCTTTATTGGTTGCAGCGCCTATCCCGAATGCGATTATACCCGTAACTTAGACGATACCCCAGAGCGCAGCGCCGAGTTGATCGAAGGACGGCAGTGCCCAGATTGCGGCCATGCGCTCCAAATTAGATTTGGTCGTTTTGGCAAGTTTATTGGGTGTAGTAATTACCCCAATTGTCGCCATATAGAACCTTTAGAGAAACCTGAGGATACCGAAGTGCAATGCCCGGAATGCTCGAAAGGAACCATGTTAAAACGCAAATCCAAACGCGGTAAGATATTCTATTCCTGTTCTTGTTATCCCACCTGCCAATACGCGGTCTGGGATGAACCGATTAATGAACCCTGTCCGCAGTGCGGCTTTTTAATGCTCACCCTCAAAACCACCAAAAAACGCGGCACCGAAAAAGTCTGCCCGCAGAAGAATTGTAATTATGTGGAGCAAGTGGAGCAGACGGAGTAGGGGTTTTAGCATAACCCTCTGATTTTAATAGATTAAGATGGCATCGTATAGTTTTCTTAAGATTATATTTTACATATTTTACATATTTTATGTACTATGTTATACTTTATCTTTGTATCATGATAGGTGCTTTCATGGGTATCGAGTCTATCTCCGCAACCGAACTGGCAAGAAATCTGGCCACTGTGATTGACCATGTGCGTTATACCGGTGTACCCATTGCCATTACTAAGGGAGTGCGTACGGTAGCTACGCTTATGCCGCCTAAGCCTGCAGGCTTACCTATTGATGAATTAATACACCTAATCGAAAATGCACCTCAACTAGACGCCAGTGCAAGTTTAAGCATGGCGCAAGACTTAAAAAAAATTCGCATGGCTACTCAACATGAGTTGAAAAATCCATGGGATTAATCATCGATACCAATGTTTTTATTGATGCAGAACAAGGCAGAATGCACCTGACACAAATACCTGCATTAAAGAAGCATAGGGAAGCTTTTATTTCTGTCATTACTATATCGGAGTTATTAGCGGGAGTTCATCTGGCGAAAACAATTGATGAACGCATTAAGCGATCGGCCTTTGTTCAACATATTATTGCCACTATTCCAGCACTTGATTTTGATCAGGCCGTCGCAAAAACTTATAGTGAATTGCACGTTTATTTTCTCACCTCGCGTAAGGCGGCTCCAGCTATTCATGATTTGCAAATTTCTGCAACGGCAATAACCTATGGTTATCCGGTATTAACCAGTAATAGTGCTGATTTTAAAAAAATACCTGGATTAGAAGTGTTATCTCCTTAGAGGCAAGACCTCTGTTACCTTTTCAGACGATTTATCTTAACGTTTATTTTTTAGATCACGATAAAAATTTTCATGTACGCCTAGCATGAGTAATAGCCTTTCATGAACATTCCATTCATAGGCTAATAACATCAGCTGATGATGACTTTTAAACTGATAGACAAATACACCCGCTAAATCACCCTTTTTTTCTTCTCCAATACTAGGGTCTTTTATAAGGACATGTATGGCTTCATCTACTTTTTCTTTTTCAGTCGGTGTGAGCTTTTTATAGGCGCGCTTAAAGGCGGGCATTTGGCTTAATTTAATGTGGGTCACGCTCTGATCCAAAAGTAAAGGGCTCGGCCACTGCTCTATCTTGTTGTTGGCTAATGAGGAGATCCCGAATAAACTCTATGGGTAAATCAGGATTATCGAGTGCACATTTGCCTATTTTGGCCCAAAACTCAATTTGGTGTGGGATGGTGCGGCATTCAGCCTTGGCAACAAAGCTTGCCTCCCGGTATAAGGTTTCATCGATACGCATAGAAATACTCATGTGTTTCACCTTTGAAGCAATTGTTACATGTTACCACAATTGTAGTATAGCACAAAGCTAACTTTCGGAATAGCCAGGGGCTGGCATATAAGCTTTTTCTTAAAAATCAGAAACTTACTTGCCCTCTGCTTTCCTTAACCGCTTGCGGTGCATAATATTATTCAGCCCCTCGACCATTAATGAGAAGAACAGGGCGAAATAAATATAGCCGCGTGGGATATGTAAGGACAGGCCATCAGCGACCAATACCATACCGATTAGGAGTAAAAAGCTCAAGGCGAGCATTTTCACCGTGGGGTATTTTTGGATAAAATAATGAATATGTTCACTGGCAAACAACATGACGAGGACTGCAATAATGATGGCGATGGCCATGATGGTAAAATGCGGCGTCAAACCTACGGCGGTTAAAATACTATCGAGTGAAAAAATAATATCAAAGATCGCAATTTGCATAATCACGGAGGTAAAAGTGACATAACGCGGTGCCTTTTCTAGAGTCTCCTCATGGTTAATTTCGCGATGAATTTCCCACGTGCCTTTGGCTAATAAGAACAGTCCGCCCGCAAATAAAAATAAGTCTCGGAAAGACACGCCGTGATCAAATACCGTAAATAGGGGATGCGTTAAATGAACGATCCATACCGCTGAAGCTAATAGCATTAAGCGTGTGATAAGCGCAAGTAATAAGCCGATACGGCGTGCTCTTTTTTGCTGCTCTAAAGGTAAGCGTGAACTTAAAATTGAAATAAAGACGAGATTATCTACGCCAAGAATAATTTCTAAGGTGATCAATGCCAGTAGAGAGACCAAAATATCGCCGAATGCAAATTCCATAAATGATTCCTTACTAAAATAAACTCTCAGGTGCGGCCCAATTTTCATCGGGGGCATAAGCATCGACTACGCCACCGGTTGCTTTAGGGGCAGTCTCTTTCGTAAATAATTCAAATATGGCGTAGGGATCGCCCGTAGACGCTAAAGCGCCGGTGCGCTCATCGATGCGAACATGGACGATATCTGCAGGTTGAGGCAATGAATAATCCGGTTTGTCACGCAGTGCTTCACGCATAAAATCTATCCAGATGGGCAGCGCAGCTTTCGAGGCATATTCATTCAATAACCGGGTACGATCATAACCTATCCAGACGGTAGCCACTAAATTGCCATTATATCCCACAAACCAGGCATCTTTATGATCATTGGTGGAACCGGTTTTTCCTGAAAGATCCGTGCGCTCTAACACCAATGCGCCTCGACCGGTTCCCCGTTTGATCACGTCTTTTAAGATGTCGGTGATGATGTAGGCATTCGCCGTGCTGATGACTTGCGGTGCGGGGGTTGCATTGTGTTCAGTTAAATACTCAGGCGAGCACGGGGGCGGGCACGCCATCGCGACTTGGCTGCGAAACAAAATGACATCATGGGCATCGGCTACTTCATCAATTAAATACGGTGTAACCCGATAACCGCCATTTGCAAAAATACTCAGACTACTTGTCATTTCCAGCGGGGTTGCTTCTAGCGTGCCGAGTGCAAGCGATAAGCCGTGCGGCATCGTTTTTGTGTCAAAACCAAAACGGGACAGGTACTCAATACTTTTGTCTATCCCGACCGCATCTAATAAGCGTATCGAAACCAGATTGCGAGAACGCACTAAACCCATGCGCAAACTCGTAGGTCCAGAAAAGCGTTCGTTATCATTTTGTGGGCGCCATAAGTTATTGTGCGTGTCTTCAAATACAATCGGGGCATCGTTAATAATGCTTGCAGCAGTAAAACCATTTTCTAATGCGACAGAATAAATAAAAGGTTTGAAACTGGAACCGGGTTGGCGTTTGGCTTGACTTGCAGTATTAAAATTATTGAGATAAAAATCAAAACCACCGACCAGCGCGGTGATGGCCCCATTTTTAGGATCCATTGCAATGAGTGAACCTTGTACTTGGGGAATTTGCGCTAAGCGGTAGTGATCATCGGTTTGTTTTAATACATAAATAAGGTCACCGGGTTTTAATATTTCGGTGGCTTGTTTCGGGTAAGCCCCTAATCGTCCACCGCCTAAGTCAGGGCGCGCCCACGATAAATTTTTCCAGGCAAGGGTCACGGTTTGCTCATCGGCGAGTAGGACTTGCGCCGCATCATGGCTGACCTTAATCACCAGTGCAGGTAAGAGGGGGCCACTTTTCGGAGTTTCTTTTAATGCCTCTAACCAGGTACTCAGATCATTGGCTACCGTACCTTTTAGCGTTTGGATAGTGCCGCGGTAACCGTGGCGTTTGTCATAGTTTAATAAACCATTTTCTAAAGCAAGATTCGCGGCCAGTTGTTCGCGACTATCTATCGTAGTAAATACTTTTAAACCTTCAATATAAATTTTATCCCCGAGTTGCGCATACAGTTGTTGCCGTACCATTTCGGCGGCATAGGGGGCCTCTACTTCCACGCGCATGCCATGATACGTTTCTGTCATCGGCGCATTCAGCGCGGCCTCATAGCTCGCTTCGTCAATAAAACCGTAGGTGTACATGCGATCCAATACATGGGTACGCCGTGCTTTGGCGCCTGTGGGATTATTCAACGGGTTCAAGCGTGAAGGCGCTTGCGGGAGCCCAGCAAGCATGGCCATCTCTGCAAGCGTAAGCTCATCTAGCGTTTTGCCATAATACACTTGTGCGGCGGCATTGATGCCATAGGCCCGACTGCCAAAATAAATTTTATTTAAGTACAGTTCTAAAATTTGATCCTTACTGAATTCACGTTCGATTTTAAGGGCCAAAAGGATTTCGTTAAATTTTCGGATAAATGTTTTTTGGGGCGAGAGGTAATAGTTACGTGCCACTTGCATCGTAATGGTACTGCCGCCCTGACTGCGACCGCCGCCCATGACCATATGGTGGGCCGCGCGTAATAAACCGATTAAATCGACGCCGGCATGTTGGTAAAACCTTCTATCTTCAGTGGCAAGTACCGCATTAATTAGATCTTGAGGCACTTGGTCCAGGGTAATTGGGCTGCGCCGGTATTCACCAAATTGGCTAATTAATTTACCGTCGCGGCTGTAAACACTTAATGGGACTTGGAGCGGAATAGTGGTCAGCTCGTCGACATCAGGCAGCCCTGCGTTAAGGTATATTCCGCCCATGGTGATCGTCAAGGCGAACATCATAGCGACAGTAAAGAGTAGTTGAGTGAGTTTAAACATCTTCTAATAATAACATGCTTAAGCGCGGATACACATGTGTTCTTTTCCTTAGGGATGATACAAAATCCTCTGTCTATCCCTCGCTCCATTGGAAAGTTGAGACTTGTCCCCTTTGTAAAGGGGTTGGCCGTTTCGGCCGGGGGGATTTTTCTATGCTTGGTGTACATCAGACATTGCTAAAATTCCTCTAATATAGAGATCTAGATTTTAAATTCACCTTGAGTTAGAATAACATTAGTGACCATATTAATTCATTATAATCAAAAATGTTATCAAATTCCCAATCTAAACCCTCTAATGTGCTATACGCCTTAGAATATACTCCACGCGTTTTGCGACTCTTATCATTAGAGAAAAAGGCAGCAGTTTATCATGTCACCCATTATGAACAACGCTTGCTTAATTCTAAATCGGGCCGTGGTAATGCGGGGCACGGAACACTGATTCAAAATTTACAGGACATGCGCCGCGCTTTACCAGGCGAGCGTCCTCATCTTGTGATTGGAATTCAAGATACGGAACTCATCATCCAAAGTGTGTATTGCAAAGAGGCCGGTACGTCCCAGTTATACCGACAGGGGCTGGCCATACTCAACGCGCAGCAGCCTTTGCTCGGACATTATTCATGGGATATGGCCCCGTTATGTGCCTATCAAGGCGTGGGGCAATATGCCTTATGGGTGGCCTATCCTTTACAAAAAATTAGCCTACTCCAAACCCTATGCGACTATTGTGATTTCACGCTGCTTGCAATAGAACCTAGTGTGTGTGCAATTGCGCGTGCAAGTCATGTATTGCTAGAGCATGCTTGCGCTTTATTTTTACTTCAAGATGCACAACTGTTGACTTTATTACTCGTGGTGCAGGGTGAAGTCTATGCGCTGCGGCAATTTACCGATCCTGAGTTATGGGCACAACACGCCCAGGCGTTTATGAATGATCCAACATTAGGCATGTATATGAAAAACATCACCACCGTGTACGTCGCCCAAGAATTAGCACAGTTAAATACCTTGGCACAATACAGCCGCTGGAAGTTTGAGTTTCTAGATGTCTTGCAATATGTCAATGCGGGCGCACATTACAGTGTAGAAGCGGATCGCTTGCATTTATTTACTTGTGCAGGTTTAGCGCTACGGGCTTATGCATGATGCACACTTTAAATTTACTTCCCTTACAGCAACATCCTGCACAGTTTTTTATATTACAACTGCGGCGAAAATTGCAATGGGGTGTGAGTATCATCGTGACCATGAGCGTGCTTATCTATGTTCTCAATGCGTGGGCGCTGCATGCGCAGCAACAAAAAAAAGCGGTGTTGAGTGCGATGCAGACGGCCGGGCATGCTGATTTTCAACAAGCACAAATGCTCGCCGATAAAATAAAGGCGTACACTGCGCACCAGATGCGCAGCACGCTGCAGCACGCAGAAAATGCAGAGTTGCTGAATTTCTTAAGCACGCTGCCCCAACTGATGGATGATCCTATTTATTTAGTCGAGTTGCTGTGGACGCAGGGCAAAGGTCAGCTGGCAGGATATGCGCCCGATCAACGCAGTGTGATCCAATTTTTGCAAGTTTTAAAAAGTAATGATTTATTAAAACAATGGCAATGGACGAATAATGATTTGCAAGCTAAGCAGGAAAAATCAAACGCTAGGTATTTTGTCATCCATTTTTCTACTGAAAAAAATAAAAATGAATTCCATTAGACTATACGGTTATGTCTTAACACTCTCTCAGCGCTTACAACTAGGATTACTTTGTATTTCTTATGTCATGGTGATTTGTACAGGTTTTGGGTTATTTCTTTATGAACGGATAGATCTATTATTTACTGAGCAACGCGAGTTAGCACAATTAAATGACACTCTCGCCTATGAATCTCAAGAAATAAAAAAACATGCGCAGTATGCGCTGCACTGGCATGAGATCACACAAACTTTCGCATCTCCTTCAGATCTAAGTCATGCTTTAGCGGTTATAGAAGCGTTAGTGCATGAAGCGCATTTGGAGTTATTGTCACTTAATGTCGGTGCAAATTTTACTGCGTCGGTCCATGAGGTGTATCCGCTTGAAGTCATCATCAGGGGAGAGTATGCGCAGTTATTGGAATTTATTCGGGTATTAAATGGGCTTAATTTTTTATCCGATCTTGATTTTCAATTAAAATCAGCGCCTGCGCGCATCCAGGCGTTCATTAAAGTAAATATTTTTTTAGGACACCCGAATGCAGTATAAATTTTTATGGGCGTGCCTGATTTGGGGGTGCGTAATCCTATCGACGTCCGCACAGCGCGATCCCTTTGTTGCAGGGCCCAGTTCAAAAGATCAAATGGTGTATCAGTCAGGTCGGGTGACCTTACACTTTGTACAGGTGGATATACACGAAGCTTTGCAGCAATTTGCAGAAGCAGTCCATTTAAATGTGAGTATTAATGATAACGTTAACGGCACAGTCAGTTTGCATTTAACCGATGTGCCTTGGGAAGATGCACTCGATGCGCTGTTGCAAGCTTCGCAATTAGATTACCGTAACATCAATGATATTATTTACATTGCGCCTAGCACGCTGCTTGCTCAAAATGAAGAAGTCCTGTTGCAGTCGAAAAAACAGCAGTATGCTTTGCAAGCGTTGAAAACGGATTATATTCGCATACATTATGCAAAAGCACAATTATTGGCGGAAATTTTAAAAGCAAAAGAGAGTTCACTCTTATCCGAGCGCGGCCAAGTGGGCGTTGATGCCCGCACCAATACATTAATTTTACAAGACGTGCCGGAATATTTACCGCAGATTTATCGCTTGATTGCAGAGCTTGATATTCCTGTTGAGCAAGTCATGATAGAAGCTAGAATAGTCAATGCAAAAAATAGTTTTACTCAGGACCTGGGTTTAAATTTTCAAGTCAATGGCCATACTAGTTATGGCGTCTCCTTTGATAATACTACGGCGTTTACGAAATGGCTGAATTATGATTTGCCGGTGGCACAAACCGGATCTTTAGGGCTTGCGATTGCGCAATTATCTGGCAATATTTTACTGGATTTGGAAATTTCTGCAGCGGAGAGTGAAAATAATACCAAAGTCATAGCGAGTCCCCGTTTACTGACCGCTAATCAAAGTGAAGCGGTCATCAGGCAAGGTAAACAAATAGCGGTGGAAGAATCGACCTCAAGTGGTGCAACCAGTGTGAGTTTTAGAGATGCGGTGTTAGAGCTGCGCGTGGTGCCGCATATTACCCCAGATGAAAGGATACTATTGCAATTAAATGTAAAACAAGATGTATTAGGGCATATCACCCATGGCGGTCAGCCTACCATCGATACCAAATCAATTACCACCCAAGTGTTAGTGAATAATGGCGCAACGGTAGTCTTAGGCGGAATCTATTCGCGTACGGAATCTGACAGTATTAAGCGCACGCCATTTTTATATCAACTGCCATTCATAGGCCATTTATTTCAAGATAAAAATCAATTAAGCGATCGCGATGAATTATTAATTTTTGTGACGCCGACTATTGTCAATGATCAAATGCATAATCAATAGACAAGGGCGCGTGATCAGAAAAACGTTGATCTTTATAAATTGAAACCTGATTAATTTTATCTTTAAGATTAGGGCTGGTCACATGATAATCTATCCGCCAACCGACATTTTTTGCCCACGCTTGGCCGCGATTCGACCACCAGGTGTATTGATCGGGCTCTTGATTTTTAATGCGAAACGCATCGATAAAACCTAGGCTATCAAACACTTCATCTAGAAAAGCCCGCTCTTTCGGCAAAAACCCAGAATTTTTTTGATTCCCCCGCCAATTTTTTAAATCAATGTTTTTATGCGCAATATTCCAGTCGCCACAAATAATATAATCGCGCTGACTGTGATCCAGTTTTTTTAAATAATCTAAATAAAAATCTAACACTTGAAATTTTATCGCTTGCCGTTCTTCGCCACTGCTGCCAGAAGGCAAGTACAGCGAAATCACACTGAATTTTTCAAAATCGACTTGAAGAAAACGTCCTTCACTCACAAATAGCGGATAACCCATATCAGTATGTACCGCGATCGGTTTTTGTTTACAATAAATCGCAACCCCACTGTAGCCTTTTTTCTCCGCATCAGAAAAAAAAGCATGGTAACCTTCGGGTAAAAATTCTGGAGTATTGATTTGATCAATTTGTGCTTTAGTTTCTTGCAAACAAACAATATCGGCATTCTGTGTGGCTAACCAAGAAAAAAATCCTTTTTTCGCGCCGCTGCGTATGCCGTTAATGTTTAGCGTGATGATCCGCATGATTATTCTCTATTTATTAATACGAGGATAATAGACGGGATATTCACGGTATTCATTCTCCTTATTATGCGCTACAGTATCCCCGGCCAAATAAGTATGTAAGGTATTTGCAGAATAAAGGGGTGCCTGCGCAAGACCTGCTACGACGCAGTCGTGTGTGTTAGGAAATACCGATGCATAAGTGCCAAGCTCTGCAGGTAGCGTAATATTCGAATTAATGGCTTCGGTGATAGGGTTAGTAATTTTGTCATTTAGTAAGGCAATTTCTAGCGTGGGAGTTGCCACTTTGGTTAGGGCTTTACCCAATGCATCTGATGCAAAATTAAGCGCAGGCGCAGCGCCTCCTAAAGTTAAACCAATTAACGTGACATTGATGCAAGTCAGTAATAATGCAACGCACCATAACCATAGGGGAGTTTTTATCTCGTCATTTTTCATAGACGCGAGATTAGCAAACTCATAGGTTTTATTAAATTTATAACATTGCCATAAGGGCTTGACGCTTGCTCCTACCACATATTGGGTAATTACGCGCGGTAAACGCAAAATCGCGCCTAAGCCACAAAGCAAGACGCCGCCACACGTAGCAAAAAAGGGTTTAAAATTGGTCTTATTGAAATCAATATGCTGAGGATCTTTACTATAAGCAATCAGACGTAAGCCGCTATTAATCAAAAAATTGTCTAGTGCACGAAAATAATTGAAAGGATTAAGCAGCGCAAGTAAATTGAGTTTTCCTTTATTCTCGCCGTCATGCCCGATAAAAAAATTCTCGCGTAAGGCGTAATCAAAACTTTTTATTTCCTCGCGGTAAGCCATATATTCATCGCTGGCTGCAGTACTCGTGCGAATAGCATAACTTTCAGTCATCAAATCCAAGAGCTCAGCCTTGTTTTCACCCAGGAACCAACGAATGGGGATATCTTTCCAGCCGTAACGCGCCTCGAGGAGCTCCCCATGGTTATGATCTTTAATCGGAAAAAGAAAGTTATAAACCGGGAAAAAGAAATTGTAGACTTTCCCGTGACTTTCAGCAGCTTCAGCCGCAGTCTTAGTCGGCATGAGAGATGTTTTTCGCACCAAACCCGGTGAGAGCGCATCAAATAAATCCCAAGAGATATTTTCCTTAAACCAAGCCAAACCCGCCATAATAGTTATTCCTTAAAAATAAGGAGATAGGGTACCTGAACGGATTGGAAAAAGTCAAATGGCTGAATATACCTGCAACTTGTCAGCAAGTCTTACCGTGCACTACAATGGGACAATAAATAAAGGGAGCCCGCCGTGCATGCTTATCAAAAAGAATTTATCCAATTAGCGCTCAGCCACCAGGTGTTAAAGTTTGGGCAGTTTACTTTAAAGTCAGGGCGCAACAGTCCGTATTTTTTTAATATGGGCTTATTTAATCGCGGCCAAAGTTTAAGCCTGTTGGGCGAATATTACTTGCAGACTATCCAGCATGCGCGTATAGATTTTACCCAACTCTTTGGCCCAGCTTATAAAGGCATCCCCTTGGTGAGCAGTGTCGCGATAGCCTATGCGCGGCTTGCAGCAACCGATTTGCCTTATAGCTTTAACCGCAAGGAAGCTAAAGCGCATGGTGAAGGGGGGTTAATTGTGGGTGCACCGCTCTCTGGGCGCGTCCTTATTATCGATGACGTGATGACAGCAGGCACTGCGGTGCGTGAGGCCATCCAATGGGTGGCGGACGCCGGTGCGCAGCTTGCAGGGATAGTGGTGGCCTTAGACAGGCAAGAAAAGGGTTTAGGATCACTCTCTGCGGTGCAAGAAATACAGCAACACTATCAAGTGCCGGTGGAAAGTATTATAAATTTAGAAAATTTAATTGATTATATGCGCGAGGACAAACAGTTCTCCCAAACTGTCCTTAGCGATCTTTTATTATACCGTGAGCAATACGGTGTATAGGACGTACGCAAAACGTGCTGCTCGGCGTTAAAAGCCTCCTCAAAATGCTCACATACTCTCTGTATGCTGCGCTTTTTCGTCGGCTTTTGCCTTGATCAGCACGTTTTGCGTAAGTCCTAATTATTATGCTCTTAGCCAATGCATTAAGCGAAAGACTACATGGAATAAGACCACTGCACAGGCGAAACCCCCTAAAGCGGTAGTAAATATCGTGCTAAACAACACTATACCTCCCATAGACGCGGTGAGTACATGGATTATCCATAAAGTGATGGCACCTAATCCGGCATACATGCCTGTTATCGCCAGCGCTCTGGCACTTATCCCTGTTATTACTGCAAATTGCTTCATCGTTTTCATCAATTGTATGTTTAAATGTGTCATTACCCGTCTCCTTGAGCCTAATATTTGTAATCCAACTCACGAATTCCATGTGAGCCTTTTTTCGTCATGTACCCGTCCATTAGACCAAGATTTGCTTAAGATTATATTAAATTTGCGCAGGAAAACAGCCCGCAAAATTGTGCTAACGCATGGTCATGTGTCATGCAGGATATTGAAAACAAAGGAAATTTTTTAGCTCAAGGCTGTTTTTCGGTGGCAGGTCAAGGTGAGATTTTCACTCATTCTCTGTAGGAAAAAGCCCTGCTTGCGTGGGTTTAGGCTTACAAAGTCCAAACTGGGCTTTATCCGGGCTATAATCTTTAAATTATATCCAACCAGGAAGGTATCATGTCGATAAAAGAATTACTCTCACATCCCCCAGTGATCCCACTCGTTACCTTACATCATATTGAAGATGCGCGTCCACTCGCACAGGCATTGATAGCAGGCGGTATGACGAGTATAGAAATTACCTTACGGACGCCCATCGCTTTAGCGTGTACGACCCTGATGCGTGAAGCTTTTCCACAACTCACCGTGGGTGTGGGCAATGTATTGGAACAAGAACAGTTACACGCGGCAAAAAAAGCCGGTGCCCATTTTGCGGCAAGTCCCGGGTTTGCACCTGAATTGCTGCAACTTGCGAGTGTGCTGGATTTACCGTATTTGCCCGGCGTGATGACTGTTTCCGAAATGATGCAGGCGCGGTACTTAAATGTTTCCTTATTAAAATTTTTCCCCGCAGAAGCGGCAGGGGGCGATAATTTTTTACGGCTCATGCAACTGGTTTTTTCTGATTTAATGTTTGTGGCGAGCGGCGGGATCCATGCACAAAACATCCAGCATTATTTAAGCTTGTCGAATGTATTGGCTGTCGGCGGATCATGGCTTGCGCCCGCGGATTTAATTGCGGTGCGCGATTGGACGGCTATTTCAGAATTAGCCGCCTCAACCTTGGCACGCATACGTTTAGATTAATTCAGCATTGATGAAAAATGCGGCTGTTAAGTTATTTTTTGGCGATTTTGCGACAGCCATGAGCAAAAAAATAACTTAACAGCCGCATTTTTCATCAATCCTATAATTGCGAAATAAAAATGGCTAAAATGGCGATCGGGCAGACATAGCGAATAATCACATACCAGATCTTAAATACAGGTTTAGGCAGTTGTAGCGCTTTTCTTACCGTCTCTTCGGTCATGATCCAGCCGGCAAAAATGGCAAAGCCCAAACCCCCTATCGGAATAATAATTTTAGTGGGCAATTGCGTGGCGATATCAAAAAAAGTGTAGCCTAATAGTTTTACTTCATTCCACGCATTAAAAGACAGCAATACCGCAATGCCAAAAACCCAGGCGATTAAACCGACGCAGCACACGGCAGTTAACCTGCTCAAACGGAAACGTTCATTTAAAATCGCAACTAACGGTTCTGCCAAAGAAATAGACGATGTCCATGCGGCAAAGAGTAATAAGGTAAAAAACAATCCGCCAATAAATTGTCCTGCGGCCATTTGCGCAAATGCAGTCGGCAAGACTTCAAACATCAACCCCGGTCCTTCAGCAGGCGATAACCCATAGGCAAAGACTAAGGGAAAAATAGCCAAGCCGGCAAGCAGTGCCAATAAGGTATCAAAGCTTGCAACGATGAGTAGTTTCGGCGTGATGCGCTCAGTTTTAGGGACGTAGGAGGCATATGCACAAATACAGCCTGCACCCAAAGCCAGACTGAAAAAAGCAATGCCTAGGGCCGAGAGTACGACTTTAGGGGTAATGTGGGTAAAGTCAGGATAAAATAAAAATCGCACGGCTTGCATAAATTCTGCATTGATGAGGGCATAAACGACTAAACCCAATAAAATTAACACAAAGGCGGGCATCATAAATTTTGAGGCGCGCTCTAAACCTTGTTGGATCCCCAGTGCAATCACACTCATGGTCATGACGATAAACGTGGTATGCCATAACAATAATTCCCAAGGATTAGCGAGCAATTGGGTCCAAATGTGGGTCACTGTGGCCGCATCCGAATGGGTAAATACATTTTGTGCAGTACGATAAAGATACGCGAGGGACCAGCCTGAAACCACGCTATAAAACGATAAGATAATAATTAATGCAGAAGTCGCCCAGACGCCTAACAATCCCCATAGGGGGGAAGCTTTTGCGGCTTTCGCTAAGGTTTGTAGAGAATTAATCGGATTTTGTTGGCCCTTTTGGCCGATCAGCGCTTCAGCCATCATAATGGGCACGCCTATCGCAAATACACACACTAAATAAATCAGCACAAACGCGCCCCCGCCATTCATGCCGGTAAAATAGGGAAACATCCAAATATTACCTAAACCCACGGCCGCACCGATGGTTGCAATAATAAACCCTATGGAAGAAGACCAATGCCGATTGACAGCCTGTGGATTAGGGGGCGCTTTGCTCATTTGTATTCCTTATTTTTAGGGTGTAGCCACTTGGACAACACCGCATACCATACGCATCCCCCCACCGCCTAAATCGTGAGGATGATCGCTGTAATTATCGCCGCCTACGTGGATCATCAGCGCCGTGTTGTTGATTTCATGGAGATACAATAGACGCGGCGCAAGGACTGGCGTATGCGCTTCACCATTATTATCTACATAAAGCGCCGGTAAATCACCTAAATGACCGTTACCATAAGGCCCTTCGTGACGGCCTGTTTTTAGCGGATCAAAATGTCCGCCTGCAGTTAATGCTGGGACGATTACATTGTCTTTAAGTGCGGGTGCGCAATTAGGGTGTTCATGTAAATGAAAACCATGTAAGCCCGGGGGTAAATGTTGTAAATCGGGGGTGAAGATTAAACCATAAGGACTGGGGGCAATTGTGACAGTGCCCACATAATCTCCTTGGCCTTCAGGGGTGGCGTTATACATTTTTACTTCTATGGGTTGTTCCTGTTTTTGACCTTGACAGGCGCTCAGTAAAAAACTGAATATTAAAATAATAATGATTTTCATGTAAGACCTTCATGTATGAGTGGGGGATAAATCGATATAACGTGTTAATGCTGCAATGTTATTATTTATAGAGTATGGCACTTTTCCCAGCAAGGGGACTTTTAGATGCGTAATAAGGGTAGCGATATTTTCTTCATATGCAGTTTGCGGTGTGGGTGTGATTTGATTAGCGATAAAGCCTGCCAGCACTAAATTTTGACTGCGAATTTGTGCTGCCGTTAACAACGCATGATTTAAACACCCCAAACGCATGCCGACTACCATAATAATGGGAATATTCAGTGCTTGCGCAACATCAGCCATAGTTTGCGTGGCATTGATGGGCACCTGCCAGCCACCCGCGCCCTCGATGAATAAATAATCGACAGGGTAGTGATAGGCCTTTGCGCTGGTTTGACTGATTTCTTTTGCATCGAGTATACGATCGTAACGTTGCGCGCCGATATTAGGACTCAAAGCGTCCTGCAACAAGTAAGGATTAATCACGGTATAAGGCAGCTGGAGGCTGCTTTCTTGTTGGAAGAATGTCGCATCTTCATTTTGAAAGCCTTGCACAGTGGTCACGCCACCGGCTGCAAGCGGTTTAATGGCCAGCGCCTTAAGACCTTGTTGTTTGACTTTTGTGAGTAATATGCGCGTTATCAGTGTTTTTCCTACATCAGTATCGGTGCCGGTGATAAAATATTTTTGCATCAATCGTCCTTAAATTCCGGCCGGTGTACGGGTGATCGCACTGACGGGAATAAAAATAGATTCACGGGATTTAAGTTTAATCGGCACTAAATCCGGTTTTATCGCATGACCATAAATCACTTCATAGGTGGCGGGTAATACGCCTTCTGGAGTGCGAAACTGTTCATACGCGTGTTGTAATTGCGCCAATTTATTTTTCCCCATCAATCCTTTTTGTTGTCTCCCGAGCACGGTTTGAGTACCGGTATATTTTAAGTCTTTAAATAAGGCTTGTAGCGTTGCGTAAGTCAAAGCCAAATCCTCTCTATCAATAATGGGATCCACAAATCGCGCATGCAATAATAAATCACCCACATCATGCATGTCTTTAAAGGTATTGACGTGAGCAAACTCATCCAGCTGTTGAAAACTATGTCGCAATTCCTTTAAGGTATCAGGTCCGAGCGTGGTGAAAAAAAGCGCGCCACCAGGCTTAAGCACTCGAAAAAACTCACAAAAGCTTAAGAGTAAATCGGGAAACCATTGTAAAGTTAAATTAGAAAAAATTAAATCCATGGACGCATCTTTAAAGGGCAGGGCCTGTGCATCGGCACAAATCAAATGTTGACGTGAAAACCAGCCTTTTTTTTGTGCGGCAAGGGTGAGCATACCCATAGATAAATCCACGCCATAGATTTGGGCACGGTAATTTTTTTCTAAAATCCGTAACGCCAAACCTGTGCTGCTGCCGACATCTAAAATGGTGCGTGGTTTCATTTTCAGGCAACACATATTTTGTAGCAAACGGCTGCACACTTCTTTTTGCATGACGGCATGTTGATCATAGGTGGCCGCAGCCGCATCAAAGCGTGCGGTAATTTTCTGCTGCTCTTTAGTGGCGTGTGAGTGTGTCATGGATAAACGTGTCCATGTGAGTTAAGCATTCGGATACGTGCGATAAAAAAGGCACATGTGTAGCACCACAAATTGTGGCATTTTGTGCCTGGGGATACAAGTCTTTTAAATAGGGTGCCACAGCAATAGGCACCAAACGGTCTTGGTTGCCAAAAATATTGAGCTCGGGAAGCATTGAAGCATCAGTCTTACGCAGATCAGTTTCTTGCAAGAGAGTTAAGTCACGTAGCAATACTTCAGGTTTGAGTTGTTCTGCTTGTTTTTTAAGTAATAAAAGTGGTTTGCGCAGGGAAAGATGGTGTTCTATTCCTTGAAGACTAAAAAAACGGGTTAAGGCTTTCTTGGGCTGTGATTTAAAAAGTTCATATAACTGTTGAAACGCTTCCGGAGCAATACCGGGCCAATCGAGACTAGCCACAAATTTAGGATTAGAGCATAGCGTAATCAAACCTTGGGTTTGCTTAGGCGCTAGGGCTGCAAGATAACGTGCGACTTGCCCGCCCAACGACCAGCCGACCCATATCGCAGGTTTAGGACAAATGCTCAATACATGGCTTGCCAGATCATGTAGCGTCTGTGCCGGCACCGCTTGGGCTGTCCCATAACCGGGTAAATCAATCGTCATGACGGGATAATGCTGCGCAAGTTGAAAGGCAAAGTCTCCCCACACGGTTTGATTCGCTGCAAAGCCATGGATCAATACTAAAGTGGGCTTAGCTTTAGACATGGTTTTTAAGTTCAGTCAATAAACGATCGATGTCAGTAAATTGATGTGCTTGCGTTAAGGTGATCCGGATCCTCGGGCTATGGCGTGCTACCGTAGGTGGCCGGATAGGGCTGACTAATATGTGTTGTGCCCGCAGCGCATGGGCTGCCGCTTGCATGGTTTTTATATCAGAAAATAATACGGCTTTAATCGGAGACATCGAGGGCAGCACGGGTAAATTTAATTCTGCTGTGCGTTGCATAAAATAAGTGCTTAATTGTTGTAAATGCACGCGTTCAGCCTGCGCTCTTTCGGCTAATTCAATTGCGGCAAGACTGGCACAGGCAAGCGCACCCGGTAGCGTAGTGCTAAACATATAGGGGCGAGCAAATTGTAAAACGGTTTCAATTAAAAGATCATTGCCTGCAACATAAGCTCCGACCGTGCCCAAACCTTTACTTAACGATCCTATGACTACAGGCACTTGCTGGGGACTTAAACCGAGTTCTGCAACGCTGCCCTCACCTTTTGGGCCTAAAATTCCCGTGCTGTGGACATCATCGACGATAAGTATCGCATCATACTGTTCAGCCAGTGCGCACAATTGTTGCAAGCGCGCGAGGTGTCCTTGCATACTAAAAATACCGCTGGTAATAATAAAACGCGCGCCCTGTGTGCGCCGTTGTAGCAATGACTCTAAACGAGTCATGTCATCGTCGGCATAACGTTGCCAGGTGGCCTGAGTTAATTGTATTGCATCAAACACGCTCGCATGGGATTGTTTGTCTACGGCAACAAAATCATCTTGATCAATTAAGGCGGTGAGCGTGGCTAATACTGCCAGATACCCTGAAGTCAATACGAGTGCGCGTGGATAATTTAACCAGTGACACAATTTTTGTTCTAATTGTTGATGCGCATCCGTGTATCCTTGCGCGATGGCACTTCCGAGTGCACCTAATCCAAATTTTTGGACGGCCTCCATCGTTGCTTGAATAATTTTAGGGTGTTGGCTGAGCGATAAATAATCATTGCTGGTAAAATTTAGCAGCTTATCATGAGCGTGTTGGACATAAGGTGCGCCACAAGGCATATAGGGGAATCGTTTCCGCTCGAGTAGCTGGGTTTGATGCTGCAACAAACGTTGTTGTAGCTTTGCAACATTAGGCATCTAGTGGCTCGGTTGCTAAGGGCATGTTCAAGGGATTAAGGCCTAAACGCTTCAGTAATAAACGATCTTTATGTTGCGAAGGCAACGGCGTCGTCAGTAAAGCTTCCCCGTAAAAAATGGAATTGGCACCGGCAAGAAAGCATAACGCTTGCAGCTCATCGCTCATGTCATTGCGCCCTGCAGACAAACGGATCCGTGATCGCGGCATAATGATGCGTGCAACGGCAATGGTGCGAACGAAATCAAAAGGGTCGATACTTTTATTATTCGCAAGCGGCGTGCCGGGAATAGGCACTAATTTATTAATCGGGACACTTTCTGGATAGGGTTGTAAATTAGCCAGTTCCTGCAGTAATTTTAAACGATCCGATACACTCTCGCCTAAGTTGAGTATGCCCCCGCAGCAGACTTTCATGCCGGCTTGCTGAACTTTTTTTAGGGTATCTAATCGGTCATCATACGTGTGGGTGCTAATGATTTCCGGATAATAGTCGCGTGAAGTATCTAAATTATGATTGTAATAATCTAATCCCGCAGTTTTAAGTGCTTGCGCTTGTTCGCTGGAGAGCATGCCTGCGGTTAAACAGGTTTCTAAACCTAAGGCTTTTATTTCTTTAATCATGGCGAGTAAATGCGGAAAATCTTTGTCAGGAGGGGATCGCCATGCGCCACCTAAACAAAAACGATCGGCCCCATTTGCTTTTGCTTGTTTGGCTTTTTCCAGAACGGTTTCTTGTGAGAGTAAACTTTGTTTTTCTATTTCAGTTTTATAGTGACCGCTTTGACTGCAATATTTGCAATCTTCAGAGCAGCGCCCGGTTTTAATACTTAATAAGGTAGCCACTTGGATATCATTATTTTTAAAATGCTGTTGGTGGACTTGCTGGGCTTGAAAGAGTAAATCATTAAAGGGAAGGTGGTAGAGCTGCGCTAAGCGCTCAAGTGTCCAGGGTTCATGGGTGTTCATGTTAACTTTCTGCCGTTGAGTGGTGTCGGCAGTCTAAGAGTTTTTAGCAAAGATGTCAAATAAATAGCCGAAATAAAGTAAACAATTGTATTTTATTTGAGCACATAGGGGGGTGCGATCTCTGCCTGACCACAGGGCATAATTTAAGACACTCACACAAGAGGTTTATAAAAAAGGAGATACCTTAAATCTCACTCATGAAGTGCTAGCCTGGTCATAAAAAAACATGCTATAAAATCACTCCCCTGATTAGCGGTATCAAGTCATGCGTAGCCCTGCGACTTATTTAACTGCGGCCTTAACCCAACTTGGGTTTTGTCCGTGTTGTCTATTGTGTCAGCAAGCCTTAGAGACCTATCAAAGGATATGCGCGGACTGCTTTAAGGACTTGCCTTTTATAGACGCGGCTTGCCGTTATTGCGCACGTCCTTTGTGTGTTGCGAATGAAACCTGTGGCCAGTGCCAACAACATCCTCCGCCCTGGGATCGTTTATGGGTCGCTTTAGATTATGTATTTCCGGTCGAAAAACTCATACTAGGTGGGAAATTTTCTGAAGGTTTACACCATTTAAGGCTATTAGCCGAATTATTTATTGATTATTGGCGTAAACAAGACGCAATCAAGCCCGATTTTTTGCTGCCTGTGCCCTTGCACCCCAAACGCCTACGTGAGCGGGGGTACAACCAAGCCTTGGAGCTGGCACGGGTCATAGGCCGTGAATTAAACATTCCTATCGTGCATGCGAGTGAGCGGACCCGCGCAACCGTTGCGCAAACCTCCTTAAATGCGCAGCAAAGGTTAAGGAATGTTAAACATGCCTTTACCGTGCATAAAGATTTTTCTGGGGCACGTGTCGCGATAGTCGATGATGTCTATACCACAGGCAGCACAGTGGCCGCTTTAAGTGCGGTATTAAGAGGCGCGGGTGCAGCGCACATTGACGTATATACCATGGCCCGATCATTGGGGCATACCCATTAGGTGTTATCTTATCATTGCATTTTTACTATTGAAAATAATAAGAAAAAAGGTTGAATCATGAATATTAATACACCCCGTAAAAAAATCGTCGTCTTAGGCGGCACCGGTTTTGTCGGTCAGCATTTATGCGCCGCGTTGGTGCAAGCCGGGCATCGTGTGCGGGTGTTAAGCCGCAACCCGGATAGGGCTAAGGAATTAACCGTATTACCGACCTTAACGCTCAAGTATGCCAATATTTATCAGCAAGATCTCTTGAATAAAGCGTGCGAAGGCGCAGATGTGCTTATTAATTTAGTCGGTATTTTAAATGAAGATGGGCATCGCGGTTCGGGCTTTCGCAAAGCCCATGTGACTTTAGCACAAAAAGTAGTCGCGACGTGTTTGTATAACCACATTCCACGATTATTGCATATGAGTGCCCTGAATGCGGATGCATCCAAGGGCCGTAGTTATTATTTGCGCACTAAAGGTGAAGCAGAAAGTTATGTGCATGCGCATCACGTGGGCCAAATTCACGTGACTAGTTTTCGCCCCAGTGTGATGTTTGGCCCCAATGATTCTTTTTTAAACCGGTTTGCCGATTTGCTAGCGTATGCACCGGGAATTTTTCCGCTGCCTCTGCCCAATTCATTGTTTGCGCCGATCTATGTGGGTGATGTGGTGAATGCGATGATCCGATCGCTAGATCTGAGTGCAACTTATGGGCAGCGCTATGAATTATGCGGGCCTAAGGTTTATACTTTAAAAGAATTGGTGACTTATATTGCTAAACTTAAACACATGCATCGTTTGGTTATTGGCTTGCCCCTCTGGCTTTCCAGCTGGCAAGCGAATATGATGGAATATTTACCCGGTAAACCTTTTTCACGCGATAATTATTTAAGTGCCTTAACGCCCAGCGTCTGTCAACAACCGATGCCTAAACTTTTAGGCTTAAATTTGACACCGCTTGAGAGTATCGCCCCTCTTTATTTATTACCGGATGAACAACAACATTTATACGATCAATACCGGGCACAGGTGACAGTCAAAGGAAGTTAATCAGGGTGAAGATTTATTTAGTGGGTGGAGCAGTCCGCGATCAATTGCTTTTGCGTCAAGTAGATGAGCGTGATTATGTCGTCGTCGGCAGTACTCCGGAAGAAATGTTGGCAAAACATTTTAAACCGGTGGGCAAAGATTTCCCGGTTTTTTTACACCCTAAAACTAAAGAAGAATATGCACTGGCGCGCACAGAACGTAAAACCGGGCGCGGTTATACCGGCTTTACTTTTCATGCCACGCCACAGGTTACCTTAGAAGAAGATTTGCAGCGCCGCGATTTAACGATTAATGCCATGGCCATGGATGAACAGGGGCAGGTAATCGATCCTTTTCACGGCCAGAAAGATTTACAAGCGCGTGTGTTGCGCCATGTGTCAGCGGCGTTTACCGAAGATCCGGTGCGGATTTTACGGCTTGCACGCTTTGCAGCCCGTTTTCATTATTTAGGTTTTATCATTGCGCCTGAAACCCTGGCGTTAATGCGCACCATGGTGGAACAAGGGGAAGTAGATGCGTTAGTCGCTGAACGTGTTTGGCAAGAGTGGCAGCGTGCCTTAACTGAACCTAATCCTGAAGTATTTATTGAAGTATTACGTGAATGTGGTGCGCTACGTATTTTAGCTCCTGAGTTAGAAAGCCTGTTTGGTGTCCCACAATCGCCTATGACGCATCCCGAAGTCGATACCGGCATCCATATGTTATTAGTGTTGCAACAAGCCGTAAAATTAACATCGGATCCCCGCGTGCGATTTGCAGCGATGTTGCATGATGTGGGTAAAGGGGTAACGCCTGCTGAATATTTACCCAAACATCCCTTACATGAAGAAAACGGCGTCGCCTTAGTGCAAGCCTTGTGTGATCGTTACCGCGTGCCCCGTGAGTACCGTGATTTAGCCGTGTTAGTCACGCGTTATCATGGTTTAGGTTATAAAGTCATTCAGCAAGACTTGGCGCAGGCGAAAGACGTGCTGGATTTATTCGAAAAATTAGATGCGTTGCGGCGCCCAGAACGCTTAGCGCAATTTCGCTTAGCCTGTCTTGCGGATGTGCGCGGTCGGCCAGGTTATGAAGATAAACCGGACAGAGGTGTGTGGTTAGAAGAGGCGCTACAGACGGCTCGCTCCGTATCGGTATCTAGTCTTAATTTAGGCGATAACCCGCAAGGTGAAGCGATTAAAGCCGCCTTGCACACCGCACGCATTAAGGCGCTCGCACAAGTAATCGAAAACATAACCAGCTGCTGAAGGCCAGCAGGACTATCATCACCGATAGACTAATAATGCCGGTAAATAACAAGAGTGATAAAATGCTCGTCGTGAAAAACGCGCAAAAAGCTTGAATACTCCCTGCTAATCCTGCTGCAGTGCCGGCAAGTTTCGGGAAATGATTTAAAGCCATGGTCATACCGCTTGGGTATAATACCCCGCTTAAAACCGCCATAAAAGAAAAAGGTAAAATAATTTGTAAGGCGTGTGTTAAGGGAAAAAGGACGGTAACAATAAAAAAGACGAACGAGAAACCAACAAATGCGATCAAACAAAAGCGCATTGTTTTAAGCCCAAAAGCCGACATAATGCGTTTACTCAGCAACCCACCGCCCATAAACGCCAGGGTTTGGGGCAAATAAGAAAAGCCAATCACCGCTGGGCTGTATCCCATTTGCTGTAAAATAAAAGGAGAGGCTGTCAGGTAACAAAAATAAGCCGAAGACGTCAGCGCCAGCGTGCATACATTGCCCATAAAAAAAGACGAATGCAGCAATTGCTGATATTTTTGTTTGATCTGCACGTAATTGATTTGCGATGCGAGGCGGGTCTGCAATGCTGTCGTTTCAGTTAACAGAAAAATAACACTCAAGAGCAACAGCGCACCGATTAAGGCTAACACCATAAAAATCATGGGCCATGAAGCTATGCTAATCAATGCACCGCCTAAAGCAGGTGCGAGTGCCGGAGAAATCGCGAGCATGGGAAAAACAATCGCAAAAATACTGTGGCTTTCTTCAGGAGAAAATCGGTCTATCACGATGGCTTGCCAGATCACCATCGCGCCGCAAGCGCCTAAGGCTTGCACCAAACGCCACAAGATAAGTTCATAAATATGGGTGCTAGTAATACAGGCTATCGTTGCCATCAGAAAAAGACTTAAACTCCAAATTAAAATGGTTTTCCGGCCAAAACGATCAGAGAGCGTACCGTAAAATAATTGGCCTAGGGTAATGCCAAACATATACACACTAAAGGTTAAGCCCACAGCGGCTTTACTGGTCGCAAAAAAAGTTTGTAATTCCGGGAAAGCCGGCAAATACATGTCCGCGCCAAAATAGCCCAGCACCCCTAAGCCACATAATAATGGAATAAAGCACATTTGAGCGAGTGTATTTTTCAAGTCCTTCATTTGACGCATATCCTCCGTTTGTGTAGTATGCGTAGTTTCAGCTTAAATTGCCAAATCTTAATTCTAAGCGCTAAGTCTTCCAAATAACATAGGAGTTTTACCCATGTCCTCTCCCGTTATGAAACTCATTAAAGACCACGAAGTTGCATTTGTTGATTTTCGGTTTGTGGATACCGTAGGTAAAGAGCAGCATACGGCTGTGTCAGCAAAAATCTTAGATGAGGATTTTCTTAAAGGCGGCAAAATGTTTGACGGCTCCTCGATTGCGGGCTGGCGGGATATTAATCATTCCGACATGATTTTAGAAATTGATGAATCAAGCGCAGTGCTTGATCCGTTCACCGAAGAAACAACGTTGAATGTGCGCTGTAACGTCGTTGATCCCGATACCATGCAAGCTTACAGTCGCTGCCCACGCTCGCTTGCGATGCGTGCAGAAGCCTATCTAAAAGATACAGGGATAGCGGATACGTGTTATTTCGGTCCTGAACAAGAGTTTTTTGTGTTTGATAGCGTGCGGTTTTCAAAAAATATTAACGGTTGTTCTTATTTAATTGATTCGATTGAAGGCGCTTGGAATACCGATAAAACTTATGCGGAAGGCAATATGGGGCATCGGCCTCTCATTAAAGGCGGTTATTTTCCTGTCCCTCCTGTGGATTCTTCCCATGATTTACGGGCTGCCATGTGTCTTATTCTCGATAAAATGGGCTTGGTTGTAGAAAATCATCACCATGAAGTGGCCACCGGCAATCAAAATGAAATCACTACCCAATGCAGAACCTTGATGCGCAAAGCAGACGAAGTGTTAATTTTTAAATATGTGGTCCATAACGTCGCACATGCTTACGGTAAAACCGTAACATTTATGCCTAAACCGCTTTTGGGTGATAACGGCAGTGGGATGCACGTGCACCAATCTTTAAGTAAAAATGGCAAAAATATTTTTGCAGGCGATGTGTATGCAAACTTGTCCGAGACGGCACTTTATTATATCGGTGGTATTATTAAACATGCTAAGGCTTTAAATGCTTTCACTAATCCGACCACCAATAGTTATAAGCGTTTAGTCCCCGGTTACGAAGCGCCAGTAATGCTCGCTTATTCTGCACATAATCGCTCGGCTGCGATACGTGTGCCTTATACGTATTCAGAAAAAGCCCGTCGCGTAGAAGTGCGTTTCCCGGATTGCATGAGCAATCCTTATTTCGGATTCTCAGCCATGTTAATGGCTGGCCTTGATGGGATCCAAAATAAAATTCATCCCGGCGCTGCTGCGGAAGAAAATCTATATGAATTAAGTAAGGCAGAGGCGCGTCATATTCCTACAGTTTGCGCATCTTTGGATCAAGCCTTGGAATGCTTAGATAAAGATCGGGAATTTTTAACCCGTGGTGGCGTGTTTACTGATGATGTGATTAATGCTTACATTGAGCTCAAAATGCAAGAAGTCGATAATTACCGCATGACCCCGCATCCTGTTGAGTTTGAAATGTATTATAGTCTGTAGGCTAAACATTGTTTCGATCCGCAAATGCGGATCGAAACATCAAAGGATACGTGGTTTGTTTCATATTATTCTTTACCAACCTGAAATTCCTCCTAATACTGGCAATATTATTCGCTTAAGCGCGAATACGGGTTGTCATTTACATTTAATTAAACCTTATGGTTTTAGTTTGGATGAAAAACGTTTGCGCCGCGCTGGTTTAGATTACAGTGAATGGGCAGCGATGACCGAACATGAGGATTGGGCGTCGTGTCGCGCAGCCTTACCGGGTAATAACATTTGGGCGGTGACCACCAAAGGCCACGCGAGCTATACCGATCCGGTATATGAAGCAAATGATGCGTTTTTGTTTGGTCCTGAAACCCGCGGCTTGCCGCCTGAAATATTGGCAGAATTTTTAGAGGCACAAAAAATCCGTATTCCCATGCAAGCGCAGTCCCGCAGCTTGAATTTATCGAATGCAGCGGCAGTAATCGTCTATGAAGCCTGGCGCCAGCTGGGGTTTCAGTAGGCCGGGAAAACTTAAGTCACATGTTCATCCGTCGCTGCGCGCTCAAGTAATGCTTTGACTGCAAGTCTTGCGTCTTTGCCTTCATAAAGAATTTGATACACTTGTTCAGTAATAGGCATATTGATCTGCAGACGCTTTGCCAATTGATACACCAGCTTAGTCGTATGTTCACCTTCAACCACTTGGCCTATCGTGCGTTTAATCTTTTCCGCGTGCTGACCTTGGCCTAAGGCTAAACCAAAACGTCGATTCCGAGATTGATTTTCACTACAGGTGAGGATTAAATCACCAATACCCGATAACCCCATTAAGGTGCTATCCTCAGCGCCCAATGCCCGCCCTAAACGCAACAGTTCAGCAAACCCACGAGTCATCAGGGCAGCGCGCGCATTGCTGCCTAAGCCTAAACCTTCGGCAATCCCTACCGCAATCGCTAATACATTTTTACACGCACCGCCTAATTGGGCGCCTACCATATCTGTGCTGGTATACACGCGAAAATAATCATTGTGTAAGCGTTGCTGCCAGAAATAAGCGGACGCATCATTGCTTGCCGCAGTAATGGCAGTGGGTTGTTGTTGCGCGACTTCTTTTGCAAAAGAGGGGCCAGATAATACACACAATTGTGCGTTTGGCCCGAGCAGATGCTGCGCTTTGGTGGATAAAAGCTCAGCATCACTGGAGAGCCCTTTCGTGCCCCAAGCAAGGGGTAAATGCGCGTGATCTTTAATTTGGGTTAACAATGGAATGAACGCATCACTAGGCACAACGATTAATATGCCGGCGACATTGTGCAGCGCATCCTCTAGTGTATAAGCAATGTGTATGGTATCGGGTAGGGGAAATCCCGGTAAATATTTATTTTCTCGCGAGGTTTCTAAGGCGCGCATCGCCTCAGGGTGATGCCCCCACAGCTTGACTGGGATATGATTATCCGCCAAGACTAAAGCGAGGGCATACCCCCAAGAGCCTGCACCTAATACTGCAATCGGTAAAGCAGGCGTAGTCATTAAACGATGATTTCTTGGCTAGCGGTATTGACGGCGTCTTGCTCTTTTAATTTATTGAGGTGTTGAGCATAGAGCGCATCAAAATTAATGGGGGATAAATACAGTGCAGGAAAGCCGCCGTGGGCTGCAAGACCGGAAATCACTTCACGCGCATAAGGATAAAGAATATTCGGACAAAAACTGCCTAACATTTGATTGCGTTGCGCGGTGGAAAAATCTTTCAGCATAAATAAACCGGCTTGAACCACTTCAATTAAAAACGCAACCGTGTCTTTATTTTGCACCGTCACGGTGATTTTTAAACTGACTTCATAAAGGGTGTCATTTACAGGTTTAGCATCCGTGTTCAGTTCCATTTTAACTTCTGGCGTCCATTGTTCATTGAAAAGTTGCGGCGTTTTAGGCGATTCAAATGAAAGATCTTTGGTATAAATGCGTTGAATTGCAAAATCAGGTTTTGCTGCAGTGTTTTGTTCAGTAACCATGAGTGATTTCCTTATTTGTTGCTAAGTAGCTTTTCTAATTTCCCACTGGCCTCTAGTGCATAGATATCATCGCACCCGCCTATGGGGACATTATCGATAAAAATTTGAGGAATGGACTTGCCGGCGCCGCGCTGTTGCATCACATCGCGCTCACTCGGATCCGTATCCACGTCTATGAGAGTGTAATTGATTTGTTTATCATCTAGCAATTGTTTAGCACGTCGAGAGTAGGGGCACCAGGGGGCAAAATAAATTTCCACATTCGCCATGATTATTTCCCTTTCGTCAGTAACAAGCCCGAATTGATCCAATTATCAATCCCGCCCGCCAAACAATACACCGAGGTAAAGCCTAATTTACGTAATTGTCCGCCTAGCGCAGGGGATTGAAATCCGTTTTGACAGGTTAATAAAATGGGCGTGGTTTTTTGTTTGAGTAGTTTTTCGTTTGTTGTAAGCTGTCCTGGCAATATATGCCAAGCACCGATGATATGGCCTTTTTTATAGGCGATATCATCGCGTAAATCGATGACGATGGCATTTTCTTTATTAATCAGTTGGGTAGCGATCGCGGGGCTTACGCGGGAGGCACTGCCTTGTTTGTTACGCAATTCAGTGACGATTAATAAAATCAGCAACACGACAAAAGCGCCGACCAATAGGAAGTGTTGGGACAGAAATTCAAATAATGGCATCATTCGTTACTCTAATCTTTTGAGCAGAGGATAATAGCATATTCAGCAGAGGAGGAAAATCTAATGGGAATAATTAGATAACTTACTGTTAACCCATATAGAACAGAAGCTATATCCAGATAAAGCGCCAATAAAGGATTTGGGGGGATATTTTATGCGAATTGCGCCAGCCCTGAGCATAAAATATCCCCCCAAATTCTTTATTGGCTGCCTCACTACGCGTAACCCTAGGAATAAAGTTAATGTTATACTCTTTTCACCTTTTGCTTTTTGGATGTACGCATGCGCGCTAAACCTTTTGTGCTGATCATTTTAGACGGCTGGGGACATCGTGAGGATGCCTCAGACAATGCCATTACCCGTGCCCATACACCCACTTGGGATAAACTTTGGCAAGAATACCCCCATTTACTGATTTCTAGTACCGGCCATGATGTGGGTTTGCCTAATGGCCAAATGGGCAATTCAGAAGTAGGGCACATGAATATCGGTGCAGGGCGCGTGGTGTATCAAGACTTTACCCGGATTGAAAAAGCGATAGCAGACGATGAGTTTGCTATCAATCCGGTATTTCAAAATTTATTTACCCCAATGCGCACGGAGAATAAAGCGCTGCACGTGATGGGTTTACTGTCTCCAGGCGGCGTGCATAGTCATGAGCGTCATATTTTTGCATTACTCGATGCGGCGCAAAAAAGTGGCGTGACGCGCATTTATGTCCATGCTTTTTTAGATGGACGCGACGTGCCGCCAAAAAGTGCGCATGACTCGCTGCAGGCGTTAAATGCACACCTGGGATCTGCAAAAATTGCTACGATCATGGGACGTTATTATGCCATGGACAGAGATGGCCGTTGGGTGAGAGTTGAACGTGCGTATCAAGCGATAGCACAAGCCCAGGCCCCTGTAGCTGCGGATGCCTTGGCCGGTTTAGCCCAGGCGTATGCGCAAGGGTTAAGTGATGAATTTGTCCCGCCCACAGTGGTATTAGAAAATTATCCGGGTGTACAACCGGGCGATAGCATTATTTTTATGAATTTTCGATCCGATCGTGCTCGAGAATTAACGCAAGCCTTTATTGATCCTCATTTTAAGGCTTTCGAGCGCACGCAACTTTCGCTTGCAGGTTTTGTCACGCTGACGCAATACTCGAAAGAGTTACCCACGCAAATTGCTTTTCCTCCTTATAATCTAACCCCCGTTTTAGGTGAGGTTTGGGCGCAAGCGGGATTAACGCAACTGCGTATTGCCGAGACAGAAAAATATGCGCACGTTACTTTTTTTATTAATGGCGGCATCGAAACACCGTTTCCTAATGAAACGCGTATTTTAATTCCTTCCCCCAACGTCGCAACGTATGATCTTGCGCCGCAAATGAGTGCTGTTCTACTCACCGATAAATTGATCGAAGCCATACACAGCCAGAGTATTGATGCGATTATTTGCAATTATGCCAATCCAGATATGGTCGGACACACGGGGGATTTTAAGGCCACCGTTACCGCGATAGAAACCATTGATCACTGTTTAAATCGCGTGATCACCGCATTAAAAGAAGTAGGCGGTGAATGTTTAATTACCGCTGATCATGGCAATGCCGAACATATGTTTGATGAAGACACTCACCAAGCGCATACGGCCCATACCTGTGAATTGGTGCCGTTTATTTATGTGGGGCGCCCTGCATGTGCCGTCAAAGACACCGGCATTTTAGCGGATGTGGCCCCGACCTTACTTTATTTAATGGGCTTGCCTATTCCTACCGAAATGACCGGCCAAGTTTTACTTCAATTAAACACAACATCATGAGCATGCGCTTATTTTTTTTGCTGGTCTTTCCCTGGCTGGCGTATGCGAATACCGCGCAACAAACTGAGCTGAATGCGATTGACGCACAAATTGAAGTGTTGGATGCGCAGCTTGCTGCCGACGAAGCGCAACAAGCCAGCTTGCAGAAAAACTTACGTGACTTAGATTTACAGATTGCAGAATTAGCCGAACTGCTGCAAAAAACCCAAACGGCCATCACTCAAAATGAGGATGCCTTAAAAAATTTGGAAGCTGAATATAAAAAAGATATCCAACATTTACAGCAAGAACAAAATTTACTTCGCGAACAAATACGGGGTACTTTTTTATTGGGACAAAATCAAAATTTGAAATTATGGTTAAATCAAACTGACCCGCAGGTGCTGGCACGCCTGTTGACTTATTTTGATTACTTTAATGATGTTCGAAGCGAGCTGATGCAGGATATGCATACCGATTTAAGTGCTTTGAAGACAGCCCAAGCAGAAAAAAAGGCTCAGCAAGATACCTTGCAGGCACTATATGCGAAGCATCAACAGGCTTATGATGAGCTCAATGCGCAAACGAGCGCGCAATCGAATACAGTTGCACAACTATTAAGTCTTATGGAAGAAAAAAACTTAAGCTTAGCCAGTTTACATGCCGATAAAGAAGCATTAGGATCCGTGATTACGCAATTAACCACAGACGTGCAGCCCACGTTTGCAGGGGATACGAATAAACCTATACGGGATTATCAGAAGCTGTTACCTTGGCCGGTACAGGGCAAAGTCATCCATCAGTTTGGCGATACTTATGAAGCCGATACCACTTGGCAAGGGATATTGATTGCCGCACCCACAGGGACACCGGTGCATGCGGTTTACTCGGGACAAGTGGTGTATGCAGACTGGTTACGCGGTTTAGGGTTAATCATGATCGTGAATCATGGTAATGATTATTTAAGTTTATATGCCCATAATCAAAGTTTATATAAAAATGTTGGGGATAGCGTCGCTGCAAATGAAATGATTGCACAAGTAGGTAAAAGCGGCTCAGTTGCGCAGAGTGGGTTATACTTCGAAATGCGTTTTAAGGGTGAAGTGCAAAATCCAAGCGCTTGGCTTCGGCCTATATCATAGTAGGGGTTCTAAATGGTTGTCTCAAAAGCTCAGTTAATCGGCGGGTTGTCCATCATAGTGACATCATTTTTTTGCGCCATGGCGATGGCGAATCCGTCTACTTTACCTGTAGAAGAATTAAGAAAATTTACCTACGTTCTGGACGAAGTGCGTAACTATTACGTTGAACCCGTTTCTGATGAAGAACTGATTAATCACGCCATTACCGGCATGCTAGCGGGTTTAGATCCGCATTCCGCGTACTTGGATAAAGAAGAATTTAGTGATCTGCGCGCCAGTACCGCGGGGAAGTTTGGCGGCCTGGGGCTTGAAGTCACCATGATAGATGGGTTTGTAAAAGTGATCAGTCCCATTGATAATACGCCTGCTGCACGCGCAGGGATTAAAGCCGGCGATACCATAGTCAAAATCGATCAAACCTTGGTGAAAGGCTTAACGCTGCGCCAAGCCGTAGATTTAATGCGTGGTGATAAAGGCACGCAGGTGAAACTCACCATAATCCGTGAAGGCGCAGGCCTGCCGATAGTCAAAGAATTGACGCGCGATATTATTAAAGTCGAAAGTGTGCGTTATGAAATCATAGAGCCCCATTATGCTTATTTGCGGGTCAGCCATTTCCAAGACCAAACGATTAAAGATGTGCTCGCTGCGATTAAAGCCATCAAACAAGACACTGATAATCAAATCAACGGCTTGGTGTTAGATTTACGCAATAATCCAGGCGGCGTGTTGGATTCGGCCGTCGCGGTATCGAATGTATTTTTAGACAGCAAAAGACTGGGCTATGATCGCTTAATCGTCTACACCAAAGGTCGTTTTGTAGAAACAGAAGTGCGTGAACAAGCCAATGGCCGGGATTTACTCGATGGTGTTCCTATGGTAGTTTTAGTCAATGGCGGCTCGGCTTCTGCGTCAGAAATTGTCGCAGGTGCTCTGCAAGATCATCACCGTGCTATCGTGATGGGTGAAAAAACATTTGGTAAGGGTTCGGTGCAAACGGTATTACCGATTAGCGGCGATGGGGCCATTAAGCTCACCACGGCCTTATATTACACCCCGGCAGGCCGCTCGATACAAGCAGAAGGGATCATCCCCGATGTGGAATTACAAGACATCAAAGCCACGCGTATCGTTGAAGAACTTATTTTTGATGAAACGCGAGAAGCTAATTTACGTAATCATTTAGATAATGGTGACGGTGAAGTCATCGAAGAAGATATCCAGATTGTGAATGAGCCTTCCGAAGACAATGAATCGGGTGAAAAATTAATAGATTATCCTTTACATGAGGCTTTAAATGTATTGAAAGGGATGCATGTAATGACCTTAAGACAACATTGATATTTAGGAGTAAACCATGGGACAGATTAATGCAGTCGATGACAACCATTTTAACAGTCAGGTACTCGAAGCCGATAAACCTGTGTTGGTGGATTTCTGGGCGCCATGGTGCGGCCCGTGTAAAGCCATCGCGCCGGCATTGGAAGCCTTGGCAGCACAATATGCCGATAAAATTCAAGTGCTTAAAATGAATGTTGATGATAACCAAGAAACGCCTGCGCAGTATGGCGTGCGGGGTATTCCGACCCTAATGATATTTAAAGACGGCGAAGTGCTGGCTACCCAAGTGGGCGCAATGACCCAGGCACAACTGGCCGCCTTTATCGACGCGCATATTAAAGATTAGTCAGCGGCACTCTCCTTGCCCCCTTAGCATAGGGGGGCAAGCTGGACTTGCCCCCTTTGTAAAGGGGGCCGGACGCTTCGTCCGGGGAGATTTTGCGATGTAGGTTTGACCACAAGACATCCCTAGGTCAAAGATGAAGAAAATTTATCGTATCACTGGATCTTCACGAAAAAAGGTGTTAAGGTTACCAATAATTAAAGCAAACTCAAACCGCGCGTTTTTGGTGCATTCTAAATTAAATTAAATCAAACCTTAATTCGATCAACTCCCCAGCTATGGATATTCTAATTTTACAACTATGAACTTAACAGAACTGAAAAAAAAACCAGCCGCTGAGCTTATGCAGCTTGCTGCAGACGAAGGCTTAGAAAATTTTGCTCGCACTCGTAAACAAGATCTTATTTTTAACATTTTAAAAAGTCATGCCAAGAAAGAAAATATTTCTGGCGATGGCGTCTTGGAAATCCTTCAAGATGGCTTTGGCTTTTTGCGTTCTGCAGACAGCTCGTATTTAGCGGGGCCGGATGATATTTATGTCTCCCCCAGTCAAATTAGACGCTTTAATTTGCGTACCGGCGATACGGTTTCAGGCTTGATACGTCCACCTAAAGAAGGTGAGCGTTATTTCGCTTTGCTTAAAGTCGATGAAATTAATTATGAACCGCCAGAAAATTGTCGCAATAAAATATTGTTTGAAAACCTTACCCCTTTATTTCCAACGGATCGCATACGTATGGAACAAGGCAATGGTTCCACTGAAGATATTACCGCACGGGTGATTGATTTAGCTGCGCCCATCGGTAAAGGTCAGCGGGGCTTAATTGTTTCGCCACCTAAAGCCGGTAAGACAATGATGCTGCAAAATATCGCCCATTCCATTGCGCAAAATTATCCTGAGTGCCGCTTAATTGTATTGCTGATAGATGAGCGTCCTGAAGAAGTGACCGAAATGGCGCGTTCTGTGCGCGGTGAAGTGATCGCAAGTACGTTTGATGAACCGGCCACCCGTCACGTGCAAGTCGCCGAAATGGTGATGGAGCGCGCAAAACGTTTAGTTGAGCACAAACATGATGTGATCATTCTTCTAGATTCTGTGACCCGTTTAGCACGGGCTTATAACACGGTGATCCCGGCTTCCGGTAAGGTATTAACTGGGGGTGTGGATGCCAATGCCCTACAACGGCCTAAGCGCTTTTTTGGTGCGGCACGTAATATTGAAGAAGGCGGCAGCTTATCGATTATTGCCACGTGTCTTGTGGACACCGGCTCGAAAATGGATGAAGTGATTTACGAAGAATTTAAAGGCACCGGTAACATGGAGCTGCATTTAGATCGTCGTATCGCTGAGAAACGTGTTTACCCTGCGATCAATATTAACCGCTCCGGTACCCGTCGTGAAGAATTATTGACTAAGCCCGATGAACTGCAAAAACTCTGGATTTTACGGAAAATTCTTCATCCTATGGACGAAATTGCTGCGATGGAATTTTTAATTGAACGCTTAAAGACCACCAAAACTAATGAAGATTTCTTTGATGCAATGAAACGGTAGAAGTTAGGGAACTAAAAACTCATGACGTATATCAATTCAAGTGAATTCAACATGTATATTGAATTCAGCCTAGGCAATGGGGGATTTTCAAGGGGGAGCAACGCAGTGCTCCACCTTGAATGCAAGCGCGAATTCATTTCGCGCGCAGCATCAATAAAGGAATATACCCGTGCTACCTCTTGTTAAAAATCAAACATATTCATATGGCACGGGTATCGTGCACAAATTTGGCGGCACGAGTGTAAAAAACGCTGAGCGCATGAGCGCAGTTAAAGATTTAGTCTTCAATGATACCCATGCGATTATAGTGGTGTCTGCCACTAAAGGGACGACGGATGCCTTGCAGCAGGCCTTAGATGCGGCACAAAATCAACTTCCCATTGATCCCATTATTGATCCTGTGATCACCGCACACGCTCTATTGATTGATACTTTGCTCTCAGGCGAAGAAAAATCGCGACTGCGTAAAATCTTGCATCAAGATGCCGCGAATATAAAAAATATTTTATCCACCGTTGCCTTTGTGACCTCCTATTCCCATAAAATTCGCGACTTAGTATTAAGTTATGGCGAGCTGTGGTCTGCGCAAATACTCAGCGCTTATCTGGCACAAGATAGACCTGCGTATTATTTAGACGCAATAGAAATTATTCATACCTATCTTTATCAAGATACTTTAGCCATCGATTGGGAAAAAAGTGAAGCGTGCTTAAATGAATTTCTGCAGCAACATCCCGATGCTTTGTGGGTGATCCCAGGTTTTACCGCACGCGATAGCAGTGGTCGTAGAACCATTTTAGGGCGTAATGGCAGCGATTTTTCAGCGGCTATCTTGGCAAAATTAGTCCGTGCGCGCGAGTTGATTATTTGGACAGATGTAGACGGTGTTTACAGTGCCGATCCACGCAAAGTGCCGTCTGCGTTTGTGTTAGAGGAATTATCTTACCATGAAGCCGTTGAGCTTGCGTATTTTGGGGCGGGGGTTTTACATCCTAAATCGATTGCGCCGGCAATAGAGCATCATATCCCCATTTTAATTCGCAACAGTTATAACCCTAAAGCGCCCGGTACACTGATTCATGAACAGATCAAGCCTCCACAACGTTCCATACGCGGGATCAGCAGCATTGAACATGTGGCGTTGATTAATATTGAAGGCGCGGGCATGCTGGGGGTCTCTGGATTTGCGGCTAAAGTCTTTAGCTTACTGCAAGCCAAAAATATTTCTATTATTTTGATTTCTCAAGCCAGCAGTGAACACTCGATTTGTTTTGCCATTCCCAGTGCGCAAGCAGAAAAAGCCCTGGCGGTGTTAAATGAACATTTGGCCTTTGAGCTGCAAGAACGCATCATTGAAAAAATTTCTGTAGACTCACACTGCAGTATTCTTGCTATCGTCGGTGAAGGCATGATAGGCACACGCGGTATTATTGCGAAATTGAGTCAAAGTTTGGCGGATGCGCATGTCAATATTCGTGCCATTGCTCAAGGATCTTCTGAACGTAATGTCTCTATCGTGCTGTCCACACAAGACATTAATCGTGCGCTGCGCGCAGTACACGGTGGATTTTATTTATCGAATAAAACCATTTCCATCGGTATCATAGGCAGTGGTTTAGTGGGCGGCACTTTACTTGAACAGATTGAACACATCCGCGCGCATTTGGCGCAACATGAAGGGATTAATCTTTATGTGCGCGGGATTGCAAACTCTAAAATGATGCGGCTGGCGCAACAACATTTAGAACAACCGGATAAGGTTGAAGAGCGACCCCTAGATTTAAATGTGTTTGCGCAACATATTATCGCTGAAGATATGCCGCATGCCGTCATTATTGATTGCACGGCAAATCAAGATATTGCCAATCATTATTTGACCTGGATGGAAATGGGCGCGCATATTATTACCCCCAATAAACGTGCGGGATCAGGTGATTTTGCTTATTATCAAGCGATTAAGGCCCGCAGTAAAGCATGGGGGCGTCATTTCCTCTACGAAACAACGGTGTGTGCGGGTTTACCTGTGATTAAAACCTTACAAGATCTCATTCAAACCGGCGATGAAATTTACAGTATTGAAGGCACGGTATCCGGCACGCTGGGGTATATTTTCCATCAATTATTTACCGGCGAGCCTTATTCACAAGTGGTCAAACAAGCTAAACAATTAGGTTACACCGAGCCGGATCCGCGTGATGATTTATCTGGTATGGATGTAGCACGGAAAATGGTCTGTCTTGCGCGCGAATTAGGTTTAGCCACTACGCTTTCTGATGTGAACGTTGAAAATTTAATTCCAGAACCGTTACAATCCGTCAGTGTAGAAGAATTTTTAAGCCGTTTACCCGAATTTGATAGTTTAATGCAACAGCGTATTGATGCGGCTAAAACAAAAGGCGAGAAATTAGTGTATGTAGGCGCGATTACGGGGGGGGGGTGAAGTCAATGTTGCAATTAAAGGCTATCCTTTAGATCATCCTTTTGCGCGTTTGACAGGCGCTGATAATATGCTGTGTTTTCGCACTAAACGCTATGACAAGCAACCTTTAATTATTCAAGGCCCCGGCGCCGGCGCAGATGTGACGGCTGCTGGAATATTCGCAGATTTATTGCGACTCGTTTCCATGATTGCATAAGTGATGTCATGACAAATTTAAAATCCAATCTGATAACAATAAGTGCTTTTGCGCCTGCAACATGCGCAAATGTCGCCGTAGGTTTTGATTTACTCGGCTTTGCGATTGCAGGTGTCGGTGATGTAGTGACACTTACGCGTCGAAATGATGAACATATCCTCATCAGCGAAATCATCTCCGATGAACCGCTGCCCATGGATCCGGATAAAAATACCGCCTCAGCGGTGGTTAAATATTTCTGTCAAGATTTAAATATTAAAGCAGGCTTTGATATTAAAATTAAAAAAGGTTTAGCGCTAGGTTGTGGCATGGGGGGCTCGGCCGCCTCCAGTGTGGCAGCACTGGTTGCCGTCAATGCGTATTTAGCGCAACCCTTAACTGCGCCACAATTAGTAAAATATGCACTGCATGGTGAGCACGTTGCGGTGGGCACGGCACACAGTGATAATGTGATCCCTTGTTTATATGGGGGCATCACTTTAACGCAATCACTTTCTCCGCTGCGTGTATTGGAATTACCGATCCCTGATGTGGTTGCGGTGATTGTGCATCCGCATACGCGTCTAGACACGAAAGAATCCCGCAGCGTATTGCCTAGAGAAATTTTACTCACCGATCATATTAAACAATCGGCCTATTTAGCTGGATTTATTGCGGCCTTGTACGAAAAAGATTTGGATCTTTTGCAAGCGTCGTTACAAGATTGTCTGGTTGAGCCTAAGCGCGCGCCACTCATCCCAGGATTTTATGCGGTCAAACAAGCGGCTTTAAATCATGGCGCGCTCGGTGCCTCATTATCCGGATCAGGGCCGAGTGTATTTGCTTTTGCAAAAAATCAATCTGAGGCACTAGGGATCGCATCCGCCATGCAACAGGCATTTAGTCAACATCAGTTGCAAAGTGATGTGTATGTTTCGCTCATTAGCACGCAAGGCGCGCATGTAGTGGCTTAATCGCTACTCTCTGTTTACGACAATTATAGGAAATGACTATGCACTACCACAGTACCCGCGGCACGGAATTTATTAATTTTGATACAGCCATCCAAAGTGGTTTGGCGCCGGATGGCGGCTTGTATGTGCCCGAGAAATTTCCGAAATTGGATGTTAAAGCGCTTGCACAGGCGTCCTATCCGGTCATGACTGAGGCGTTATTAAAACCTTTTTTTCAAAACAGTGCTATCGAAAGCCAATTGTCGGACATTTGTCATCAGGCCTTTAATTTTCCAACGCCGATCACAGCGCTTAATGCCCACACACCGTTATTAGAATTATTTCACGGCCCCACGCTTGCGTTTAAAGATTATGGCGCGCGGTTTTTAGCAGAATGCATGAATCGTCTGGCGAAGCAAAAAACAACGTTGATGATAGCAACAAGTGGCGACACCGGTTCAGCTGTGGCCAGCGCCTTTCACGGTAAAGAAAATATTCAAGTGGTGATCTTGTATCCCCAGGGTAAAATTTCAGATAGGCAAGCGCATCAAATTAATTGTTGGGGCGATAATATTCTGGCGCTCGCCGTAAACGGCACGTTTGATGATTGCCAAGCGCTGGTTAAAGCCGCTTTTCATGATCCCAATTGGCAAGCGTATACGCATTTGAGTACGGCAAATAGTATCAATATTGGCCGGCTGCTACCGCAAATGAGTTATTATGCTTTAGGCAGTTTATATTATTGGCACCATTACGGTGCTAATGCGCGCTTTGTTGTGCCCTCAGGCAATTTGGGTAACGTGACGGCGGCGTATTGGGCGAGGGAAATCGGTTGTCCTATCGCTGAAATTGTGGTTGCGACCAATGCAAATTCAGTGGTGCCGGATTATCTACGCACGGGAGAGTATCAGCCTAGAGCCTCTGTTGCGACGCTTGCTAATGCTATGGATGTCGGTCATCCGAGTAATTTTGAGCGCTTGCAGTATTTATTTAAAAATTATGACACGTTTAAAAAGAATATGTCAGCGTTTGCTGTGAGTGATGCGGAAATTACCGCAACCATTAAAGACATTTATCAACGCTATAACCAAGTCATTTGCCCGCATACGGCCACCGCATGTTTCGTGCGCAATCAATTATCAGATGAGCCTTGGATAGTGGTCTCCACTGCCCATGCGAGTAAATTTGAGCAAGTGATTGAGCCGATGTTAAATATTACGTTGCCTATCCCCGATGCACTCAATCGTTTATTAACTAAACCGCAACATTTTATTCCTTTAGAAGCCGACGAGAAAATTATTTTCAATACGGTTAAGCGCTACTTTGATGCGTTATAAACGCCTTTCGTTAACACCATGACTTTAAATAACTCCCCCATCTCATGCGGAGCCGTTAAGGTATTAATTTGCTGGGACTGTGAGTAAGACGGATTGTTTGCAAAATCAAGTAATCCATTTTCTAATAAAAATCTTGCCTGATTGGAAAAATATTCAACTTCAAGGTCGCAGGCTAAACCGGCTTGCGCCAATGCAGTAAAATCCACATGCGCAGTGATGTCTTGCAAGCCGGGGTAAAAAAATACATCCCCATGCGCGCGGTGTTGATAATGACACATCAAGGTGCCTTGTGTGCGATGCGGATGATAATAGGTGTGGGCATCAAAACCATAATCAATAAATACCATCGCGCCTTGTTTTAAGGCATCGTTTAAACTATGAATAAAAGCCGGAAGTTGTAAGTTAATTTCCGATAAATAATCAATTTTCGCAACGTCCTCTAGGGGTAATTGTGCCACGGCATCACAGAGCGCTGCGCTAGCTGGATATTCAGTAAAACTAAGTTGACCACTATTTTCCGTGACACCCACTTCATACAACGCATGATCTTGATAATGAAATAAATGCACGGGCAGGGCATCGAGTACTTCATTGGCTACAATCACGCCAATAAAATCGCGAGGCAATGTATTAAGCCAGGTAAGGCGCGAAAATAAATGGGGAATTTCTTGTTGTAAATACCGCTGCTGGCGCTCGCGTAAATCAGCACTCACTTCTAAGATAAAATAATGTACCGGCAATGCCTGTTGTTCTAAAAATAACAGCATCTCTTTTGCCATAACGCCGGTGCCGGCGCCTAATTCCAGAATATTTTTTTCGGGCAAGTCCTGCAATAGGTTTGAGCAATAATGAGCAAGGCATAGTGAAAAAAGCGGCGAGAGTAGGGGGGCGGTGACAAAATCACCACCGGCCCCCAATTTTTGCGCGCCTGCGGTGTAATAACCCAAACCCGGTTCATATAATGCGCTGTGCATATATTCTGCAAAGCTCATGCGATTATTCTCTTGTTGTAAGTGTTGAATAATTTTTTGTGTTAAGCGCGTGCTGTGAAGACGTGCTTCTTCATTGGGTGTGGGCAGGCTGGAGTCACTGGGCAGGTGAGCCTTCATTTAATTAAATGCTCGCTCAATGATAACGCCAACTTTACGTACCTTCGCTAACGCCCCGGGTTTTTCTAGCGATAATTTTAGGTGTTTGATTTGGGGTGCGTGTTGATGAATAAAGGTAGCCATATTTTCCGCCAACGTTTCAATTAATTGGCAGTGCGCTGTGGCCGCGAACGCGGTTAATTTATCGACCAGTACCGCGTAATCGATCGTGGCTTCAATCGCATCGTTTAGACTGATGCGCGCACAATCTATGCCCATTTCCAGGTCCACAATCACCGTTTGTAATAGCTGTTTCTCCCATTCCAGACAGCCTATGGTGGTTTTCAGTTGTAGGCCTTGGAGAAATAATTTATCCATATACAAGAATCTCGTGCTGTGTTTACAAGGGTAACAATATATCGTATAAACTTAACAACTTAAAGTACTGTCATCTAATGGGAATATACACATGGCCGACTACGGGATCTGGATCCTTATTGCCTATTTACTGGGTTCAATTTCAAGCGCCATTGTGGTATGCAAACTGCTTAATTTGCCGGATCCGCGTACGCAAGGCTCAGGGAATCCGGGCGCGACCAATGTGGCGCGGCTTGCGGGGAAAAAAATAGCGGCTATCGTTCTATTGGGTGATGCTTTAAAAGGATTTATTCCGGTCTATTGCGTCCATCTTATCTTTAATCAGCCCTTTTTAAGTACATTGACCGCATTGGCGGCATTTTTAGGCCATGTGTATCCGGTTTTTTTTCGCTTTCAAGGCGGCAAAGGTGTGGCGACGACCTGGGGCGGCTTATTGGGTCTATCGTGGTTGTTAGGCGGTATTTTTGCAGGAACCTGGGTATTAACCCTCGTGGTGAGCCGTTATTCTTCACTCGCTGCGTTAGTTGCGATGACGGGGGCCACCTTCGCCGCGTGTTTATTTTATGGGTTTATTATTAGCGCGCCTATCCTCATCATTTACGTTATTTTATTATGGCGTCATAAAGACAATATCACTCGGTTATTGGGCGGTAGCGAGACAGAAGTGTAATGCGTGTATTAGGTATAGAAACTTCGTGCGATGAAACCGGGGTCGCGATTTATGATGGCGAGAAAGGTTTATTAGCGCAGCAGCTCTACTCTCAGGTGGCTTTGCATGCCGAATATGGTGGCGTCGTGCCTGAGCTCGCTTCTCGGGATCATATTCGTAAATTACTGCCTTTGGTAGAAGCGTTGCTGCAAAGCGCCCAGCTGAATCGGGAAGCAATCGATGGCATTGCCTATACGGCAGGTCCAGGATTAGCCGGTGCATTATTGGTCGGGGCGTGTTTTGCACGGAGTCTTGCTTATGCATGGAAGATTCCTGCTATAGGTGTGCATCATCTTGAAGGTCATTTACTCTCGCCGATGTTAGAGACTCCTGCGCCCGAATTTCCTTTTTTAGCGTTACTGGTCTCCGGCGGCCATACGTTATTGGCTGAAGTGCAGGGCTTAGGGGCGTATACCTTATTAGGCGAATCTTTAGATGATGCTGCAGGCGAAGCCTTCGATAAAACGGCAAAAATTTTAGGCTTGGGTTATCCGGGTGGACCTATGCTTGCAAAATTAGCCGAAACAGGGGATATCACGCGTTATCATTTTCCGCGTCCGATGACCGATAGGCCGGGTCTTGATTTTAGTTTTAGTGGCTTAAAAACGCATGTGCTCCATGCCTGGCAACAAAGCGATCACGCTATGCAAACTAAGTGCGATATGGCGGCCTGTTTTCAACAAGCAGTCATCGATACGCTGGTGATTAAATGCATGCGTGCGCTGACACAGACTAAAGCAAAGCAATTGGTGGTTTCAGGCGGCGTCAGTGCTAATTTGGCGCTGCGTGCGAAGTTAACCGAGAAAGCGGCATCGCTAGGCGTAAAAGTATTTTTCCCGCGGCTAGAGTTTTGTACAGATAACGGTGCCATGATTGCGTATGCGGGTTATCAGCGGTTAATGGCTGGACAGCATGAACCATTAGCGGTGGAAATTCGGAGTCGTTGGCCGCTGGATGGACTTAATTAAATAACCTCCTTTTAATTTATTGCCTTTTTTTTAAAAAGTGAGTAACATCCGGACCTTGGTGTATAATTTATTTTTAACAATTTTTAAGGGGTGGTTTAGTTGACCGTAGTCATCAAAAAAGAAATGGAGTCTTTTGAGCAATTTATCCGACGTTTTCGTCGTGAGAGCGACAAAGAAGGGCGTACCGCAAAAGCACGGCGTAGAGCAAATGGCTATGAAAAGCCTTCTGAGCAACGTAAGCGTGAAAAAGCAGCCGCTGTAAAACGGCACCACAAGAAATTAGGCCGTGAATCCAAGCAAATCAGAGAATTCCACGATAATCGGTAGGAGTTTACTATGAGCGAGTCCGGCTTAAAGCACCGTTTGCAAGAAGACATGAAAACCGCGCTTAAAGCTAAAGACAAGGAGCGCCTGGGTACGGTGCGTCTTATCCTGGCTGCCATTAAGCAGCGGGAAATAGACGAGCGCATTAGCTTGGATGATGAAGCCGTGTTGGTGGTCCTCGATAAGGCAGCCAAGCAACGCCGTGAATCTATCCAACAATACTCCGCTGCCCATCGCCAAGATTTAGTCGAGCAAGAACAAACCGAGCTCGCTATAATAGAAAGCTACCTACCTGAGAAACTGGATGAAGCCACCTTACAGACCCTAGTGCGCGAGGCTATTAGCCTAAGCGGTGCGGCTACAGTTAAAGACATGGGTAAGGTGATGGCTATTTTAAAACCTCAAGTGCAAGGCCGTGTCGATATGACCCAATTGGGTGCTACAGTTAAAGAATTACTCAATCAATCTTCTAATTAATATGTCTCTACAACAAATTCCTCAACGCGTGCTCGATGATTTAATCGCGCGCACAGATATTGTGGAACTGATTGACCAACGCCTGCCTTTGCGATCCGCAGGAAATAATTTTAAAGCCTTATGCCCTTTTCATCAGGAAAAATCGCCCTCATTTACTGTGAGTCAAACTAAGCAGTTTTATTATTGTTTTGGCTGCCAAGCCAGTGGTAACGCCATTGGTTTTTTAATGGCTTACGATCGCTTATCGTTTATCGAAGCCGTGGAGTATTTAGCGCGGCAACAAGGCGTGACTTTGCCTAAAGAATATATCGGTGAGTCGGTCCATAACAAAGCATCGCCCGATTATTATGAACTGTTAAAACAGGTGATGCGTTTTTATAGTGCAACGCTCAAAGCCAATGACAGGGCAATACAGTACTTAAAAAATCGTGGTTTGACTGGCGAAGTGTGCAAACGATTTGGTATCGGTTATGCGAAGGCAGAGTGGGATGCGTTGATTAAGCATTTTGGCGCAACTAGTGTACCTACCTTATTGGAGACCGGGATGTTGATTGAAAAAAATAATTCCCGTTATGATCGTTTCAGGGATCGGATCATGTTTCCCGTGCGGGATAAAAGTGGTCGCATATTAGGTTTTGGCGGTCGCATTATCGATAACGGTGAACCTAAATATTTAAACTCGCCTGAGACGTTGTTGTTTCATAAAGGCAGCGAACTTTATGGTTTATATGAAGCGATGCAAGCGCAGCGTCACTTTGATTATATTTTGGTAGTCGAAGGGTATATGGATGTCATCGCCCTTGCCCAATACGGTATTAGCGCGGTCGTTGCGACCATGGGCACCGCGCTGACACAAAAACAAATGAACCGTTTATTTCGTACCAGCCAAGAAGTCATCTTGTGTTTTGATGGCGATACTGCCGGTAGGCAAGCCGCTTGGCGCGCACTCGAAGTGAGCTTGCCGCTGTTAGGTGATGAGCGCAGTTTAAAATTTATCTTCCTGCCAGAAGACGAAGATCCCGATACGTGCGTGCGAAAAATGGGGGCCGAAGCCATGCTTAAACGCATCAAAGAAGCTTCCCCTTTCTCTGAAGTATTTATTAAACATTTACTGGCCCAAGTCGATACTAGTCATGTAAGTGGTCAGGCACGTTTGATGAGTTTGGCAGCGCCGTTGCTGGCACAATTACCGCAAGGGGTACTGTGTGAGATGTTAATTGAGCAATTAGGTGCCTACACACGGTTAGATAAAAAACGCCTGTTACAGATGGTATTCCCGGATCAAAAAAGTACACCCCAAAAGGTGGTGGCCAAGAGTGGAATGATGGGATTATCAGCAGTGGATAAAGCGTTATGTTTATTACTGCAACATACAAAGTTAGCAGATTTGCTTGAAAGGGTGGATGACTTAGCAACGCTGCCCCAGCCTCAAATCCATCTCCTGATTGAGCTGGTGCAGCTGTTGCAATTACAACCAGGACTGAGTACTGGAGCGATTTTAGCGCATTGGACGGATCCTAAGATCCAAAGTGAATTGGCCGCCTTGGCCGCAAGACCCTTATTACTTGCAGAAGAGGCTGCGGTTACCCATGAATTTGTCGATATTATTGAAAAGTTACGCAAAGAAGTGACTTCCGTGCAATTGGGCGATTTACTAGTGAGGATACGACAAAATGATTTATCCACACTCTCGCCGACCGATCAAGCCCGGGTACATGAATTATTAAGAAAAGATGAAGAATAAAAATTAAATATAAATGAATCTTTTTGAATTTTGGTGGTCTGAAGATATACGTGCGTAGGATTTGTGAGCTTTATCCTACGGCCACAGCAGGAAAAGACGGGCATGAGACTAGGACAATTCTCCGCTCCTGTTGTTTAAACTAAATAAAAATATAAGACGTAGGATACTATATGAGCAAGCATAAAAAACAATTACAGTTACAACTTCAGCAGTTAATTAAGAGTGGTACGAAACAAGGCTTTCTCACATTAACACAAATCCATGATTCCCTCCCTAAAGCCATCGATCCTGAACGGATAGAAGATATCGTTGCCATGATCAACGACATGGGGATCGCCGTTTACGAAGAAGCCCCTGATGAAGAAACCCTCTTGCTTGCAGAAAAGCCTGAAGAAGTCGTAGATGATGAAGCGGCTGCCGTCTTAATGGATGTGGAATTGGGCCGGACAACTGACCCTGTGCGTATGTACATGCGTGAAATGGGCACCGTGGAATTATTGACTCGCCAAGGCGAAATTGTTATCGCAAAACGCATAGAAGAAGGCTTGCGCGAAGTCATGTCTGCGTTTGCAACCTATCCAGCACTCATCCAAGATTTCTTGGATGAACGTAAGAATTTAGAAAGTGGTGAATTACGCTTAGCCGATTTATTAATCGGATTCTTTGACGCCGAAGGCAGTGATGAAGTCATAGAACCTGCCGTTGTTGAGCTTGCTGTATCTGAAGAAGTGGAGCTTGCTGTAGATGAGGAAGAAGAGGATGGAGGTGAAGAGGGCACCGGTGAGACCGGACCTGATCCAGAAGAAGTGCGCCTACGTTTTGCTGCAGTGGAACAAGCTTATCTTGATTTACAAAAAGCGAGCAAAAAGAAATTAAGTGATAAAAAAATGCAGGCCTTACAAGAAGCCTTATCACAAGAATTTACCCGTTTTCGTCTCACGCCCCGCCAGTTTGATAAACTGACCAAACGCGTCCGTAAAATGATGACCCAAGTCCGTTCGCACGAGCGCACCATTATGAAGGCGTGTGTGAAAGATGCAAAAATGCCACGCGAAATCTTTATTGCGACTTTCCCTAACAATGAAGTCAATCTGTCGTGGATAGACAATGAAATTAAAAAAGCGTCAAGCTACGCAGAAGGCTTGAAGGCACAGCATGCGTTGGTGTTAAAAACACAACAAGAATTGGCT
>Ga0206816_1013_pt1 | contig 45761 bp, 50 predicted proteins | sample Alteio_BWOrgCont_88_FD_152866 | JGI IMG/M metagenome (GOLD analysis project Ga0206816, IMG submission 152866) | Enriched cells from forest soil in Barre Woods Harvard Forest LTER site, Petersham, Massachusetts, United States -... | ecosystem: Environmental > Terrestrial > Soil > Temperate forest >... | reverse complement strand
GCTCGTCACTTTTGAATCCACAAGTGCGAGTTGTTTGACTTCTCCTCGATCGAGAAACAGGCGGGGGCCGGTGCCGGCGATGACGGGATAGATCTCCAGCCGAAGTTCGTCGATTAAGTTTTCTTGTAGCATGGCCCCAACCAATGTGGGGCTTCCGTGGACGCCAATATTCTTGCCTGACTGTTGCTTGAGCGATGCAATCGCCTCCGCTAGCTCGCCCTGAAGTAGGTGAGCATTCTCCTTGGTTCCCCACGGAACTGAATCCAGGGTTTTGGACGCCACATACTTGGGCACCTCGTTAACATGGGATGCAAACGGCTTATAGGTCGAAGTCGGCCAATAGTTCGCCCACTCCTGATAAGTTCTCCGGCCCAAAATCATCGCATCTTCTTCTGCTACTTTCTCAAAGAAGTCAGACAACACGTCCGTCGAGTTTCGCAGCTTCATAATGTGCCCCTCGATGGCATCAAGATTCGCGACGCCATCGAGGCTGATGATTAGGTGGGAGATTATCTTTCGCATATGAATTCCTAGTCTAAGTTTAAATACTTGAGAGCGAGACGAGGGCGTCAAATTATTTGACGCCCCTAGAATAGTTAAATCAGAATGGTTGAATTCGACAAACCGTCCAAAGTTCCTTGCAACTGCGACCTGGGGCTTAGACCGACGATTCCGAAATCGCCGGCCTTCTTGGCGTAATCTGTCCGTACCGATGCTCGATATTTGGATAGGCGACTGCCTGCTGTTCATTGCTATACCAGCCCATATGATCTTCGCGATTCAGCGCATAAGGCCTCGTCTCTTGCCAGTGGAAGAGATCCAGCTCGAGGACCTAGAAAACCTTCAAGCCGAATATCAGAAGCGATACCCAGCGAGGTTCTTGCTTCTCAGGATAGCGCCAGCGCTTTTCGCGATCTATTTCGCTGTTCGGATCGTCCTCTGGCCACCTATAGTGAAAGCTGACGGCCCAAGCCTTCCTTCTCTCCTTATCACCGGCTTTGGGGTCTATGTAGGCTCGATGATTGTGACCATCGTCTTGCGTATTCGTCAGGAACGGGATTTTGTTGCGACACATCCGGCCTTCAAAGATTCTCTACTTCCCGTACGTCCGCGTATCGTCGCGATTCTTCCCTTGATTCTATCGTTCGGAGCAATCGTTTCCGCCACTGGAGTTGACGACAACGTAACTCGGGTAACTGTGCTCATTTTAGGGATCGTCGGGTTAGTTATTAGTTTAAAACTTCGGTATCGCCAAATAACTCACTCACGCTACGAGCTTTCCTGGGACGAGCCGCTGGGAAATAGGATCGCGGAGGTAGTGGAGCGATTCGGCCTCAAGCCGAAAAAGCTTGTTCTCATCCCAAGCCTAGTGACGAACGCCGGCGCATTGCCCGATGGAACCGTGTTTGTAACCAGCGCCCTTCGGACTCTTGCAACTCCCGCAGAGGTTGCCGCGGTCGTCGCCCATGAACTTTCGCACGTCCGGGACGGGGAAGGCAAAAAGTGGGTGCGGTTGAGGCTGATCTCCACGGCTCCAATTGGGGGCCTTGCGGGCTTTGGCGCCGCGATCTGCCAAGGTTTGCCGTTCGAGACCTTTGTTCCGCCCCTTGTCGGGTTTGGAGTGATTACGTTCGCAATGCTGCCCGCTTGGTGGGTGGGCAGCCGAACCCGGCCGGCTGAGTTCAAATGCGACGCGGATGCCGCAAAGCTTGGGTTAGGCATGGAGCTTGCGTCGTGCTTAAACAAGATCACCCGCTTCATGGGGCTGCCGCCTCAATGGATCGGGATCGACCGATACCTGCTAACGCACCCTTCGCTTGAAGAGCGTACTGCCCGGCTGATCAAAGCCGCAAGGGAATTGAATCCGGAATGAGCCGTCATAGGGCTTGCGGTGCATTGATCATAGACAATGCGATCCTAATGGTCCGCCACCGGGAGGGTGACCGAACTTATTGGACCCTACCAGGCGGCGGTGTCGAAGGGGCTGAAACCTTCGAAGAAGCCTGTGTCCGCGAGATGCGTGAAGAAACGGGGCTCTTAACTCGCGTGGTTAAGCTCATCTGGAACGACATATGTGCGTCGTCGGGCGATAAGGACAGGTGCTACCTGCTTGAACTCGATGGAGATCAAGATCGCGGAGCCGCGCTTGGTTTCGATCCCGAAGAAGCGCATTTGCCTGCGGAAAAACGACTGCTTCAAGGCATTGCATGGATACCACTGGAAGATGTCGCGGAAGACATTCAGGTCGCCCGGGTGTTGAGTGGATTGCGGCCTGTGGACTGCCAAAACCACTCGTGACCATCTCGCTCTAATGCTCAATCGTACGGGAAGCGTGCCCCACGCTGAGTGAGGCGACGCAACCTCATTCTCCGACAGTTCCAGTCTCAATTTTTCCAGATCGCTTGTAATTGACCATGATCACCCCGCTCGGCGTGATCGTGCTTTCAGCTAATGTGAAAGCGGTAGGAATCGCGGCACAGTCAAACAGCCTTTTTCCAGTTCCAAGAATCAACGGATAAATCTTCAGCCAAAGTTCGTCCACTAAGTCGTTCTTAAGAAGCAGCTGAACGAGCTCACCGCTGCCCCAGACTTGAATGTCGGGACCATCTGAGCTTTTGAGCTTTTCGATATCTTCCAAGTTTGTGATGAAAACTGTCTTGTTCCAATCTGACTTCTCTACCGTCTTGGAGAAAACATACTTTGTTCCGTCGTTGATGCCGGGCCAGAAGTCAGCATGGTTTGGCCAGAAAGGCTCCCAAATCGCAAATGTCTTTCTGCCCAACAGGTAGTCAGCAGGCTCCATCTGCTTTTTCACTACGCTCAAGCCGACTTTGTCGCCATATGGCGCGCTCCAACCACCATTTATAAAGCCCCCTGACGGATCTTCTTCCGGCCCACCGGGTGCTTGCATTACGCCATCTAACGTGATCATTTCAGCCACGATTATTTTTCTCATATTTGCTATCCGTAGGTGGGGCTCTGTGGCCAACCTGGGGGTGAGTCCTCAAAGTCCTCTTGGCGGCCGTACGGGGTCAAATCGAGGAAATCGTACGAATCGGTGATGGGCTCCAGTCCCCGCGCATACACCGAGTAGGTGTGGTAGACATCGTCGCCGATGCGGAAGAAAACGCTCATGCCGGGTCCCTCGCCTTCATCTTCTTTGCCGCGCGGCGCGTAGTTGTACTCGGCGTCCTTGACGCCCTCCTTGAACGAGACGTTGAAGTCAAAATTGAAATCGCCCTCGCCAGACGAATACCAGGGGTGACTCCAGCTTTTGAGTTTCTTGTACGCCTCCAGCTTCTCCAACGGAGCTCGAGAGACAATCACGTACCTCGTATCTCGCTTATCAAGAAGGGAGATATCTCCGATCTCATTGACGTGACCGGTGCAGCCGGGACAGCCTGCCTCCCAATCGGGGCCGAACATAAAGTGGTGAACGATAAGCTGCCTCTTGCCGCCAAAAAGGTCTAGCAAGCTAACTTTGCCCTCGGTTCCGTCGAATGTGTACTGTTTGGCCACTTTGGCCATAGGCAGGCGGCGGCGTTCGGCGTTGACTCGGTCCTTCTGGCGGGTGATCTCCTTTTCACGGGCCAAGAGCCCTTTTCGTTGTGCGAGCCACTCTTCGGGGGAGACGATAGGCGGATGCGGGATCTGGTCAGTTTCGGTTGCCATGATTGATTTCTCCTTCTTACCCCTACGCGCCAGCAAATTTAAGTGTGCTTTCGGGGCCCAAATACCAGTCGAATCAGAGGGTTCGATTTCGACAGTTCCCGCGAAATTTCTCTAGTTAGCGTTCGCCTTCATCCAAGGCTCAACGGCATCGGCCCAGATTTGGTAACCCTTGTCGGTAGGGTGTAGAAAGTCGCCCATCACTTCGCGTGAGATTGTGCCGTCAGGCTGGAGGAACTTGCTCCCGATGTCCATGTAGGTGACGTTCCTTTGCTTCCCGATCGCCGAGATCAGCTTGTTGATCTCGATGACTTTTAATCGTCCTGCGTCGTCGGGCTTTTCGCCGCGAGGGAAGATGCCTAGAAGTAGGATCTTCGCCCGGGGCTTTTGAATTCGGATCATGTTGACAATCGCTTGTATTCCGTCACGAATCTGCTCGGGAGTGTTTAAAAAGGCGTTGTTGGTGCCGATCATGAGCGAAACCGTAGCGAGCGGCATGTCATTTAATTGGCCTTGCTCCAAACGCCAAAGAACATTCTCGGTCCGATCCCAACCAAAACCCAAATCTATTGCATCGCGATTCCCGTAATACTTCTGCCAGATGGGATTCGGTTCAGTGAGTCCGCGATCCAGTGGCGGACCACCAAAAAAGTGATTGATAGAATCGCCGATGAATGCGAGGCGACAGACATGCGCTTTGGCATAGTCCTTCACCAGCTGGATCCGAGTCATCCAATCGTATTTCGCGTAGTCGCGGTTGTGAGTTACGGGGACTACTGCTGAATTGGTTGGATCAAGGGTGGTTTTCGGGCGGCGGTGCATCATGCTCGCCAGGGTCGGCTCCATTGCCATCGCCCACTTTCGGTAGCCAAATGCGAAGGGGTGCAGCAAGTCAGGCATGACCTCAGTTGATATTTCGTTGTCTGGTCCAACGAACGCCCTCCCGATATCGAGAAACCGCGTTTTATGGGCGCCCGCCCAAACCGCGAGATCTCCATTTATTTCGGAAATTGCCTTTCGCGAAGGGGAGTTCGCTTTATCGCGTGGAAAGATTCCCAGCAGCAGAATTTGAGTCTTCGGAGTGATCGTTTTGACGCGATCGCAAACCGCCTCGATGCCATTCTCGATTTCGGCGGGAGTATTCGAACTCAGGTTGTTCGTTCCGATCATTATCACGGCGACTTTGGGCCTGCACTTTCCCATCTCGCCGTTGTCCAAACGCCAGAGAACCTGCTGCGTTCGGTCCCCGCTGATACCGAGATTGAGCGGCTTATCGGCGCCGTAATACAGATCCCAAGTGTCCTTTCCACGGTTGTGAAAACCCTCGCCGGTATCCGGGTCTCCGCCAAACGCATGGGTGATTGAGTCACCAATGAAGACAATCTGACTTTCACCTTTCTGCCCCACCGCCATCATCGCGTTGTGTCGATTCATCCAATCGGCATCCTGGCGTGGAACGGGCACGATAGCCGTGTTCTGAAGCGAAGCGACGACGAATCCGAGCAAGGAAAACAGCACGGGCCAATTATGTATCAGAGTTGGTTGGATCCAAGGTCGATCTTGCCTGTCTGTCCAACCTTGCATTCTTTGGCGAATATCTTGGTCTTGGCGCTATCATCCATCATGGAAATTCAGAACTAGGCACATCCAGACTTGCTCTCCGTAGGCAGACAGCTTCCATGATAGTTGCTTTTCTTCTTGCAGTCCATATCCAGAGTCCCATCATTTGGTCGGACAGCTTCGACACCGATCCAAAGGGGCGCTACTTTGAGTACAGCGATGGTCATGGAAGCTTTGTATTCGATGGTTCAGAGGGACACGCTTCAAAGGGCTCGATGCGGTGCACGTTCAATAAAGGCCAGGTAGATGGCGGGTGGCTTCACCTCCTATTTGGTCGCAATCCCTTCGGCAAGGGAGCTATGAACGATCGAGACTTTCGCGAGATTTGGTGGCGTGTTTACATGAAAACGGAGTCAGGTTGGGAAGGCAATCCGGCGAAGCTGGGGCGGGTGACCTGCCTAGCGGGGCGAGACTATAGCCAAGGCTTTTTCGCACACGTCTGGGGAGGGAAAGGCGACGCCCTCTGCTTAGATCCTGCAACAGGAATACAGGACGACATAAAGGTTACAACCAAATACAACGACTTCCCGCACATGAAATGGCTTGGGATCAGTGACGGGAAGGACCCGATTTATTCCACCCAGGAGTCGGGACGTTGGAGATGCATCGAGTCGCACATTAAGCTAAATACCCCTGCAAAAGCCGACGGAGAGTTTGACTTGTGGATCGACGGCAAACTCGATGCATCTCGCAAAGGACTCAACTGGCACGGGCGGTGGAAAGACTACGCCATCAACGCTGTGTTTCTCGAAAACTACTGGAACAGCGGCGCACTGAAGACCGAATCGCGCTGGTTCGACGATTTTGTAGTGTCGACTCAACCGATTGGTCCCTAGTAAGACGATTTCTTTAACCTAGAGGGTTGTACGGGGCGCTTTACGGCAGCTAAGCCTGGCAGCGTCCCGGTTTATTTGACCCGTTGCACCAGACGAATCGTTACTAGATCGTTAATGTCCTTGCCGAGTTGCTTTCGCAGCTTGGCATTCGTGGAAAGCATATGGCCCCCGGTACCCGTCACCATGAGGGCAACGTTCGGTAATGAGATACCGTCTATTTCAGCATCGACACGAACGCCCTTCTTAGTGCCAAACAATTCTGCCGAGCCAGGTACTTCGATACAAGCCCATATTTCACCTTTGATGTCGATTCCAATCGGCGCCGTAAATGAATGGTTGAGTGGTATTGGAAATGATTCAGGTTTATCGTTCATGAGGTTTTGGTATTAAAAAGCTTCCAGTGCCCTTCTGAAATGACTTCGGTGGTTCCGTCGACCACCTTGATCGCGGTCTGGTCGTCGAGCGCGTACAAGGGCACCGGCAACTTGGAAGCCCATATTTCCGAGTTGAGCAGAGAGTTCTCCGGGAACCTCTCGTGACCCACGTGTGGCAACAATGCAAAGTTAACCAGCCCTAACCCCGGGGCCACGGTGAAGTTGACGCTAAGTTCTCCCTCTGGAGTATCGACCAAGACGAATTCTGACTCGACATCGTCCTCCTTGGGCGGTTTACCGTTTGTGTATGTCTCTCCGATGCAGGAGGTCGTTACCATGCTTCCTGCGCTTACCCCCACATACACCAACTCTTTCTTCAGCGAGCCGAAGAGGTTGGCAAGTCCGGATTCCCGCATCCAGCGGCGCAGATACAGGACGTCGCCGCCCCAGACCAGGAGGGCATCGGTCTCCTCAACATCCGGAATCCAGTTTTCCTGATCCACACTTGGCAGCGCTGTGAGTTCCAGCACTCCGAGGGACTTCCAACCCAATTCGCAAAGGGGGGATGCGGCTGTTCCACTGATAAATCGATAGGCGCCTGCTCCTCCTCCGCGGTAGGGATACATCCCGGTTGGAATGCAGAGGGCATTGCATTCAGAGATTGGTTTACCCAAAAGGTCGAGCAGCGCCTCAAGGATGCTCGGGTTCTTGATGCCGGCGGAAGTGAGAAGCAGTTTCATGGTTTCTGGCCTGGTCATTCTACCGAGCCGCTTTCGTAGTTCCCATCGGTGGCCTTATTGGGTGTAAATGGGTCGATAGGTCTTAACAACCACACCCGAGTCGGTCTGTCTGAGGCCTTCCAGCTTCATGTGGACCGGATTCTCGAGCCCCGCAAATATCGTAAGTCCGCGCCCGATGGCCACCGGGTGTACAACCAGATGAAACAGGTCGACCAGGTTCGCGGCGATTAGACTCGTTGCAAACGATGCGCCGCCGTGAGCGATAATTGGCTTGCCATTCTCTGATTTAAGGCGCTTGATGTCGTCGACCAAATCCGATCCTGCCACGATCGGATTCAGCCAACCTTTAAGAACTTTCTCATCGGCTTCCGAGTCTCCTGACGGCTCAGCTTTGGTTGCATCTTTTAGCGCTGCCGTAGTCTTGTCCACGCTGGGAGCGGAGATCGTGCCGCTCCTTGAGAAGACCGCTTTAGGGATCTCATTCATGGGGCGTGCAACGGGATTGGTAGATGTTGGCCAGTAGGCGACCATATCCTGGTAAGTCCGGTGCCCCATGGCATGAAGGCTTGCTTGCTCCAGCAGTTCTACTGTCCACTGCCGGCCGGCATCGCTCATAGTAGGGAAGGCCCAGTCCAATTCGCCGTTTGGCCCGCCAACGAATCCGTCGATCGACATCGACATTTTTAGAATCAGTTCTTTGCTCATAGTTGAAGCGTTGTCGAATAGGCAGGCCCGCAATCGACACCCGATGAACAAGTTTTGGGGTTTTCTTTCAACCTCTCCGCATATCCAGTTCTAAGCAACGGTCTTTCGGGTGATCGGCAATAATGCTAGGTAAGGGTTGACAGTAGAAAAACCACATTTCGACATTGCAAGGCGTAAGTTCGTGACTGCCTGCGCGATGGGTCAAATTGTCCTGGCATTATTGGCTGCGGCCGGATGGGCCTTCGACGCGCCGCGCGTAACTTCGGTATTCCCAGGGTGGGTTCGAATTGACCCAACCTCTGCCGCATTATTTATGGTTTGCGGTGTTGCGCTTCTTATCCAATCATCTTCCGTAATCGTGGCGCGCATCGGGATTCTTGCCGCGTCGGCAGCGGTGGTAATTATCGGAGGCGCAAAAGATATTGGTTACCTTTTTGGGCAAAACCTATCGGTCGATCGTTTCCTTTTTTGGTCGAACTTCGGCTATTCGGGTTCCCATCAAGGCAGCGGTTTGGGTCCGAACACCGCGGCGTGCTTCGTGTTGGTGGGGTTGTCACTTCCGCTCTTTGCGCTAGCGAAGGGAAAAGTAACGTGGCCGAGCGCCGCAATCATTTTCGCTTTAACAATAGGAATTGCAAGCTTCGTGGAATTTGCCTTCACGGCGGCGACGGCTACGGCCCTAGGTCCAAATGGTCCGATGGCGGTTCCAACAAATATCTGTTTTTTTCTGCTCGGTTCGGCATCCATTGCGCTTAGGCCCGATACTGGGATCGCCAAGTTCTTCACGGAGTCGACCAGTGGCTCGGTTCTTGTTCGACGCTTGCTTCCGGTAGCGATACTGGCGCCGTTTATGATCGGTGCGATTAGGTTGTTCGCCGAGCATCACCGCCTGCTGAATTCATCATTGGCAAGCGCGATTGCGATTGTTGCCGCGATCCTGTTCATCGTGTATCTCATTTTGAGTACGGCCATAACGCTTAATGCCTCAGATGCAGGGCGGCAAGAAGCCGAACAGCAGACGCGGCGTCTGGCTGAGCAACTTCGTGAGGAAGCGGCGAAATCCGATGCCGCAAATCGATCGAAGTCTCAATTTCTAGCGAATATGAGCCATGAGATAAGGACCCCGCTCAACGGAGTTCTTGGCACGAGCGAGTTGCTAGCAATGCGGGATCTCGACCCAGATACGCATCGGCTTATTGGAGTTGTTCGATCGAGCGGCGAAACCCTGCTGAGGGTGATTAACGACATTCTTGACTTCTCTAAAATAGAAGCGGAGAAGCTGGAGATCGAACGCGTATCGACTAACCTCACCGACCTCGTACATGACATAGTCGTTCTTTATCGGGCACAAGCCGAGGCACGCGGCATATCGATCACCGCGATCGTGCCAGACAAAGATCCGCCGACGATCTTGGCCGACCCGGTTCGCATCAAACAGATCCTGGCGAATCTCATTTCGAATGCGATTAAATTCACGTCAGCCGGCGCCGTTTATGTGACGTTGGAATTCAGCGAGACCGACAAAGGACGCATCGATGCGGTGCTAACCGTCAAAGACACCGGCATTGGCATCGCGCAAGATAGGCAGGCGGTGATTTTCGATCACTTCACTCAGGTTGACGAATCCACTCATCGACGGTTCGGCGGGACCGGTCTCGGACTCGCGATCTGCAAGAGACTCGTGGAGCTGATGGGCGGAAAGATCTCACTATCGAGCCGACTGGGAGAGGGCTCGGCGTTCGAAGTTCGACTCGATTTCCAAAAGGCCGATGCCGGCGATCATGCGGTCCTTCCGCTCGAACTCAATGACTTTCCACATGGCCGAAGGATCTTGCTGGCCGAAGATAATGAGGTGAACGCGATGGTTGCCACCGCGATGCTCGACAGCCTCGGATGTACGGTAACCGTCGTCGGGGACGGAGTATCCGCGATTGCTGCTGCTGCTTCTAACAAATTTGATGCCGTACTCATGGATATCCACATGCCCGTCTGCGACGGCCTGGAAGCCACCCGCGCGATTCGGCAGATCCCGGAAGTGGCAAACATTAAGATCATCGCCCTCACCGCAAGCGCCCTGTCCGAAGACCGCAGGGCATGCCTCGACGCCGGCATCGACGGCTTCCTGAGCAAACCTTTCACGAGGGACGGCCTCGCCGCTGCCCTCACGAGCGAAGCTAAGCGGGCATAGTCCTGGCTGACTTGGACCTGCCGAATAATCGGCAGGTCCAAAGTGTCGAGCAGACGTCCTTTGCCCAAGCGCCTATTGGAAGAGCTTGGAGGGTGTTTCGAATACCGCAGAGGTCGTCGGTGGAGACACTACACCGGTGACGTAGTACTGTCCGCTAGACGTTAAAGTCAGAGCGGTCGATGTGGCGAGGCTAGAGTTCGTCCCGGTGGCATACGACGCAATGATGTAACTCCCGGCGGCTAACTTTAGCTGCGCATATTGGCCGTAAGCCAAGTTTGATGCACTCGGAGTCGTTGGGATTTGACCGCCTACTGGGTAGACGTAGAAGTCTACGTTAGTGCCAAATCCGTTCGAACTTGTATCTACTCCTTCGACAATGGTCAATCCAATATCACCCGAAGGAAGGGTGCTGCTGTTGGGATAAGTGATTGGGAACGCTTTCACTACCGGCTTCCCGCTTGTGCCGCCACTGAGCGTGTCGTCGAAGGCGACAAACAGTTCTCGGAAGGAACCGTCGAACGAGGAGTTGGTATTCACAATCGCACCGCTAGATCCCTGCGGCGTCAGCGTGAAGTTAAAGGTTCCTGGCGCAACCTGTACCGTCGAAGAAACCTTGCCGGGCTGAACGTAGGTGGCGCCAAGGCTGGTGCCGCCGATTTTCGCGAGTAGGGGAGAGGTGGTCTGAACTGTGAAGTTTACGAATTGAACGGATGAGCTTGTGTTGACCACGGTCTTCGTGGCTGTAAAGGTTCCGGTAAGAACATTTGGAATGTTAGCCGTCCCGTCTTTGGTGCCGAAGTTGAACTGGCCGTTCATCGTATTGCTGTCGGCGAGGGTCGCCTGGAGCGAACCGCTTGCAACAAGGCTCAATCCGTTATAAACGAATGGAGCTTGGGCTTGGGCCGTCATGATGCTGCCAGTTACTGCGCCTTTCCCACTGTCACCGGTTGGGAACGCCACCGATTGGCTAACTCCGCTTCCGTCCGTGTAATTGATCGAACCAGAAACTGTGTTGCCAGTTTGTGTCCAGGTGCCGCTCCAATTGTAAGTGACTGGGCTTCCGAGGACCGGCGTAGCCGTTACCGTGCCAAACCAGTCGCCGGAGAAGTCCGCTTGGACGACGCCAACTTTGTAGCCAAGGGAGAAAGTTCCTGAGACGGATCCGCCTCCGACTGGAACTGCCGTGAACGTGCCGGTGAGGTTCGTTATCTGATTGGAGGCATCGGTAGTCACGGAACCCGTGTAGTTGGCACTCGTATAAACCGCGCTGAAGTTGCTCATCGTGAAGCTGAGCTCTTTCGTTCCCTTGTTATAGTAGATATTGCTGATTCCGGCGGTGAAGTTCAACAGGGGATTCGATTGAGAGAAATTGGCGGTCCCAGTAGTGCCATTCATCTGTACGCTCAATGTGAAGCTGCTGCCGGGAACGCTCCTGCTCTGGTGGGTTATCACGGGGCCAGCAGGGGAGAGAGTGCCTTGGTAGAACCCGTTGAATTTTGGTGTACCGCCGCCGCCGGCTCCAGCAGCAGTACTGCCGCCACCCCCGCCGCAGCCCATTAAAAGGAAAGTGAGGGCCGTAAGCAGTGCAAACACGGCGCCCTTGCCTGAGTTTATAAGTTTCTTCATGTACCTCCGAATCTATCGAAGGTTATTTAAGCGGTTAGACGTCATCAAAACGTCAGCTAGTCATGTGTTCGCTCATTGCCGGCTTCAGTCCACACCGGCTTACTTGTCGAATGGTCCCAGCCAGGAAGCAAACCCATTCTTACCATCGACACGTGCAGGGTCGTTGTCCACCTCATCGCGGCGTAGTCATATAGTCGATGGCCCAAGTCGACTAGCGAATCGACAACGTCGACTGACATTCCATGCTTCTCAGCGGCTACGGGGAGATTGTCGATCAACTCCACATGGATCGGACGCTGGGTGGAGCGACTAATCCAGTCGCCGTACCCCTGACAATCCTCGAATCCTTCGGCATCAAAAGTGTATCGGTAGATTTGCCCCGTCCTCCAATGCGCCTCTGACGCGCGGTCGATGAAGCTTTTGATTCTCGCCGGCCCGCTTGCGAAGAATAGTTTCCGCTCGGCCTCAGACGTCTCGCCAGTCACCCACGTCGAGATCCGAGGACAATCCCGAGGAAACAAGTAAAGCGGAGACTCACCCTCGCTCATCGCATACACAAGCGGCTCAGCATGCGGATGCCGCAACGGAGCCCTCGGAATGAACACCTCGATGTCACCAACGTCGCTGAAGTGATAGAGCTTCACAGGACCCTGATTTTGGGCCAAGCAGGAGAATTAGTTGATATGCAAACAGAAGGAAACAAAAGAGGGCGAAGTCCGTTCCAGATATCCCGAAGGGATTGGTCCTTCAAAGCCTGGGGTTGGGTTCCGTGCCCTACCCTAGGTACCAGATTCAAAACGCTAAAGTCCGAGGCCGCTCCGGCGGCCCCCAAAAAATGCCGCCTTTGGGCACAATTTTAGATATGCCACCGAGCGGTGTATGCCCTGCAGATCTGGTCCAGCATCCTCTGGTAGTCGGCGTCGACATCGATCCCCAGGTCATTGTCGCGAGCAATTGAGGGAGGATTCACATTGTCGATCCGGACCGGCACAAGGAGCACGAAGTCAAAGGCAACCATATCGGTTCTGCCCGGAGGCCTGGTCGGTAAGCTCCGGAACTTATCTACCGTGATCTTAGGATCGAGAGGACGATTCTTGCTGATCGCTTTCGGAAACTCGGTCCAGAGACTCTGGTCTCCGGTCGAGAGGCGGGGAAGCACCTGGTGGAGAAAGTTGTCCTCGTCCAAGAAAGGTTTAACGCGATCGGGCACGTTGAGCACCCTTTCGCATAATCCCACCAGCACGGTAGCAACGAGGATCGCATCGGGCCTCGTGCGATGCAACGCACCGAGTAGATCGCTAAGGTCGTCGTAACGATTCGTTCGATTTCGATGGGCGGTAACGACCGACTTATTCTCAATGCATAGCCTTAAGCGCGACAAGTCGGGGAGACCCGATTCCTGCATCGGTTCCGCCACCGCGAGGTCAAGCTTTCGGGCCCTACCGGCTGGAGACGGATAATCGAGCCACTCACCGAGGCGCTCGGAGGCAAAGGCATCGTTGAACGGCGTGCAGCCGGCACGAACATCTCGCAGAATCCCTCGGCTCATCGCCGCCGAGTGACCTTCGAGACGGTGATTGTGAAATCGCCGATCTAGAATCGCCCGTATGACATCGTCGAAAGCAGTCTGCATGGGCGGCTACAAGGGAAGTGCCAGTTGATGCCTGTTCAACATTCCGCTCCGTATCGATGAAAAGTCAACTTGATGCGGCAGGCTGAGGACGTCTTCGGGAACCGGCAGCGCCTGCAAGGTCCGGCTTTGCATTCGGAAGTAACCCTTCGCTGCCCGTTGGCTGTTTGCTTCCAACCAGCGTCGTACCATGTCGCTGCGAAGGTATTCCAGCATGGCCGGTATCAACGTTGGTTCGTGAGGCACGATGTAGTAGACGGAATGCCGAGGCAGAATTTCCCCGGAATAATCCGGAACGAACTGGGGACGTTCGCAGATGTCTTTGCACAGAATCTTTGGTCTGAGAATATCCAGGAGGTACGGCGTCTCGTGAAACGCATACCAGGGCTTCCGCTCCGCACAGGTCCGAGCGAGCAGTTTCGCCTTGTTCTCCGGTCGCCTAAGGTATTCGCCCAAGGCGCCCAGTCGTTCTTCTGGGATCAGTCTTCCAAGTTCGTCGTAGGGAACCAGCATCAGTGACTGGCTGTCAGGGAACGCGTCGCCTGGCTTGATCTCCCGACCGGCAAGAGTCGGTTTGCCGTACACGCGCAACGCCGGGTCCAGCGCCTCATTCGGATGGACGAATATTGCGTCCGCGCCAGTCGCGATTCCGCAACTGATGCGTCGGCAGAAATCAGCTAAAACGGCTTTGCCCGAATGGCCGCTCGGTTTCGACAGGATGGGCAGCCATGAGCCGCGTCCCGTCGGCAGTTGGACGGCGGACGTGAATCCGTCCCGGGCGCTGAAGCTCGTCGGCCGGGGCTCAGTTTTGCTGACTACGGTAATCGTCGGATAGGTAACGAGATCGCCAAACGTCGACTCGTGCGCCATGCGTATCTCCTCGACATGGTGGGTCGCCAATAGGCAACGAAGTGCCCCAGCGGTTTCTACATAAAGGAACTTCTCAGGCGTGATAAAAAACCAGCCGGCCGTTATCCGCGAGGTTCTTCAGACCTTGTTCAAAGAAGAGTAGATAGAGATCGAACCTGCCGCGAGCAGTGGCGTAAGAGTTGCGGTAGCGATGCTTCTCTTCCTCAGACAGCTTGGTGATCGGAACGTAGGGTGGGTTTCCGATTACGTAACGGAATTTGCGTGCGTCGGAGATGAGATAGTCGCGCAATTCGATTCGAACCTTCGGTATTCCGTCGAACTTGGCACATAGGGCAGGCATGTGGCCCGGGTCACTCTCGACGCCGACAATGTTCGGTAGCGCGATGTTTCGCGCCTCGCACCACCGGATCACGCCGTCGATGAACTCACCCTTACCGCACCCAGGGTCCAGCACAAAGTCATCCGCCGCCGGTCGAGAATCCCGGAACAGCAACTCCACCATCGCATCTACGGTTTTACAGGGGGTAGGAACAAAACCCTTCATCTTAATCAACCTAGTCAGTACGTGCCAAACCTAATCCGGTAGACACAAGGTTACTACTATGGACGGCCAGCGTGCCAAGATGTTTTCCTCAATCTCACTCAATTTCACGGTTGGTCCTTAGTTGGAGGTGCTCAACCTTTGCGCTGAGAACGCGATTTCCCGACTTTGGAATTCACCTTGGAACGTATTTAGCGTGGAAGAATAAGAGCACCAAACAATGGTGACTCATGTTTCAGGCGCAAAAAGGCATTTCGTTCCAGCAGCATTAATTGGGCGATTCTCAAGTGAGACATCGCTGCCGATCCGCAATCGGAAAGTTTGCGTTTTAAGGCGAGGAATACCGCACACATTTCAACGAGCAGCAGGAAACGTCGCTTGCAAGCGCAACCTCTATGCCGACAGCAAGTTTGATCTGGACGGCCATGTATCTGCACCTGAAAAGAAAGTGTGGGCGGCGCTCGCACATCTGGACCCAAGAGCTGACGGCACCTGTCACGCTGATAGCTGGATCACCGTAGCATGGTTTGTCGCAACCTTGTTTGCCAGATCCCCAGATTTCCGTGACGACATGGATGCTCGAATTAGCGCGATGTTCGGCGAGACGCCGCTCATTAAGGAAGTGATCTCAAGCCAGAACGAAATGATCCGTGTCATTGAACTTCAGCGCCTCAGCGGTGCGGTCCTAAGGGCCCGCTGGGAGTTGGTTGTGTCGCTAGAGCAATCTTTCATTACGAACGATCTTGGCATGTCATTTCTTTGGCATTCTGGATGGAATTCCGGGGCGTACCTAGTCCCTCTAGACCGTCGCCATGCCGTTATAGTCGGCGGAGGTAGGTTTGGAAAGCTAATCAATTGGACTGATGACCAGTGGCGGATTGAGATTCCTCAAGCCATAGTTGACGTGCCGAAAGTCAATTCATTCAACTGGGCATCGTGGGCAATTGCTAGAAATGAAGCCTATGGCCCGACAATTGAGATGATGGACGCTATTCGCGCGGTAGCGGGTGATAGTCCAGACCAACCCGATCTCAATTTCATGCGAGACTTTCGCGCCGGAAGGTTCTTGGGCTCATCGTCATCCGAGCGCAGAGAGGATGAGATGCTGCTCTACCAGGTAATCGGAGGTATTCGCAAGCCAAGCGATCCGGCCTCGCCAGACATCCTTACAGTGTAATCTCTATGGCAATTCCAACTACGATCAAGAGCCCCAGGAACGACATCGGAGCGCGTTGCAACAAAATTTGGTCACCTCTCCGTTGCCGATACCGCGCGAATAACTCCGTCGGTAGCAACCAGCCGTAGATTCCTAAAGGACCCGCAGAATTGCCGCATTTTGGATGATGCTGTGATACTATGCCGATTCAGCCGCAATCCTCGATGCAGATGTTGAGTAATGCGTTGACTGCTAGGACAACAATTTAAAATGAGACTTGAAAAGGGTGCAATTGCCCTCATTGACGCGTTAGGGTTCCGAGAAATGGTTGCCAGTGGCGTGAATCTCGGAGAGATGTTAGGCGCTCTGACAAAGGTTCAGAAGTTGGTAAGAGAGGAACGAGGTCGACTGGCTTCCGGGCGCGTCACATTCCGGTTCATGTCGGATTCAATCCTGCTTGGTGTCAGAGAGAGCGACGTTCGAGCTCCCATTTACCCGGGGCACGACGCCGAGAGTCCCAGCTTTGCTGCCTTGGAAGCCGTTGTTCGTTGCGTCTACGCTCTTATACGCTACTCGGCCACGATGCCCTACCCAATGGCATATCGAGGCTGTATTACGTACGGAGACTTTGCAATAGCCAACAATTACGTATTAGGCAATGCAGTGAATGAAGCTGCGGGCATGTACGAACTTGCCGATGCTGCATTGGTTTGGCTTACTCCCTCTGCAATGCAGGTATTCAGCCAATCAGCAAGGCCATCACGGGATCCAACCTTCGTTGAATTTCCAGTGCCGTTCAAGGGAGGAAGGACATACCGGACCAGATGCGTCGGCCCGTTTTTGTCTGGCTTAGGAAAGGACAGACCCAGAATACTTGAGGGCTTAATCAACTCCTTTGAACATGGGAGAGCGTCGTCAGATTTAGGCGTTCAGATCAAGAAGCAGAACACGATGGCTTTCTTGGCGAAAGCGATGAATGAATCCGGGCATCCGGAGGTAATGACCCAATTTCTTCTAAACAGGACCGAGTTGGCGGTCCTAGCTAGTCAACCTGACAACCAAGGGATGTAAAACAGCTGGTCAAACCTGCCGAGGTACATACCAGAACAGCGTATTTACTCAGGCAATCAGCGAAGGATTTGTAATCCTGGCTCGGCAACTTGTCTAGTGAAAATGAGTCCACCTTCGTGGAGTAGTCCAGCAACCTGTGCTTAACTCGCACATTCTTACCGCTCAAAGACTGGCTGATCAACTAGCTGACCCGGTAGCTAAACAAAAAGCGTATGAAGAGATCATTCAGATGACTTCTAAACTCATTCTTCCTCAAGTGGGCGCAGTGCGTCTGGACTCGGAAAAGACGGCCGTAAAGTGCACTCGCCCCATTTAATCAAGGCGAAATGAAGGCAGCTAAGGGGCAAGATCGCTTACCGTAGAACTTGAGGCGCGGGGCCGGCCAAAAAATGGCGTAAACCCAAGGCGCTGAGATAGTGGCGTACAGCTGGGCGGCTTGGTATCCGGGTAAGCCAAGAATCCGCCTGTGCAAAAGGGCGAAACCATCTTGGCTTTACTAGTGTTTGTTACAACGCGCTGGGCGATCTCCAGACTTTGCTGGACGGCATGAGAGCCTGAAATCAACACGCAACGAATTCCTTGGCGGACTCTACCAAGTGAGCCGTTACCGCCTAGCCGCCCCCCCAAGCCTTCGCCGCCCAAGGAGCCATCGCGCCGTATTTGGCCTCCCAGGTTGTGTACATGGCGCCGGCGATGCCGGGGATGGATTTGGTTTTGTCCATCCATTCCTTGATACCGTCGCCGGTTTCGTCGCCGTCGTAGTAACCGGACAGGATTTGCTTTAACCCCAAGTCGGCGAAGAATTTGCAGTTTTTGCCCATCAGGCCGCCGTGCCAGTTGACGATGCCGACGTCCTTATCCAATCCTTTCCAGGAGCCGGCGAGGGTGCCGTTCACTGCAAAATAATGGTCGACGGCGTTGTGCATCGGGTCAAACATGTCGTTCCAGACCCAAATGGACGCATCCGGACGGACCTCGCGGATGATCGCGGCCGCCTTGCGAACGTTCCAGGCCAGCAATTGGCCGGCGGTCATGTTCATGCTCCGGCATTGGGCGCATTGATTCATACAGCGAATCTCGTCGTGCGACATAAAGAATCCGGCCGGGTGCAGCAGGTCGTTGGCACGCTTGATGTCCTCCCGCCAATCGTCGAAGATCTTCGGCTCGGACAGGCAAAAGCTAATCCGGTCCTCGTAAATCGAGATCGGGTGGTAGTAGCTGACCCGCAGGCGCTGGCCATTTTTGATTCGCGACTCGGACGTCAGCTTGATGGTCGGCGAAGCCCCGCGCCAGGGGATCCATGGGTGGAACTGAGGATCGAAGATCTTCTCGTAATCCTGGCCCTCGCGGAATGCCATGCCGTCTTCGCCGCGAACGGTTACCGGGCAGCCGGGGCGTCGCAGGACGTTAACGAGCCCAATCTCCTCGATCTTAAGATCGTCCCACCAGATCTTGCCGCTTTTGCCGCCCCAAAAACCAAGGTAGAGATTGGCCGCCGTCTCATCGAAGCTGTTGAAGACGAGGTCGACTTGCTTCCAATCCTGTGTCGCGTCGACGTGAAACGTCTGCCAACTCACGCAGCCCTGCGGCGTATTCGTCAGCACCTTGATCTCCGGGACAGCCGGGCTCAGCTTGTCGGTTTTGATCCAGACCGAGATGTGGTACTGGCGCTGAGGCTGCAGTTTGATCGGCTGAGAGATGCGGCACAAGCCGTTAGCGTTCTTGGCGATGCTCTCCATTCGAAGCGAAGTCTTTCCGCCATGAACGACGTCATGATCGGCAAAGGTCGTAACTCCGATGTCATCCTGCCAGCCCCAGCCCAGAAACTTATTGTCGGCGGTGGCCTCAAAATCCCCGTTTTGAACTATTGTCGGATTGTCCGGCTGATGGATGGCGGTTCCGCCGTGTACGACATAAAGTGCGTCCTTAACCGGAACTCCCTCGACATAGTTGCGATCGTGGGCGCCGCCCATGACCGTGCAGATGATGTCGAGCCCATAACGCTTGGCCGCCGACTTAAACTCGGCCGCCTTTTCCTTAGCGACGTCGAAACCGCAGATGACGCCGTTATAGCCTGCCGCCTGAGCAGCAGGGAAGCGCGCGATCATCTGATCGACCTGCTTTGGGTCGGTTACGTCGCTGGTGAAGAACAGCCAGCGGTATTTCGAACGGGAAACTGACTGTTTGGCGGCTGCTCCGGTCGCCTTCGGCTTGGCCCCCGCGATTGGCCACACGAGCGCAGCGGCTGCGCAAGCAGCGAGGAGAAGCTTGGAAACAACGGCGATGTGCGGCATTTAAACACCTTGCGGACCATTGCCCGCAAGGCCATTATGGCCCTACTTGTAACCACCAACAGCCACCGTAGCCGTCGTCTCCGTGGCGACGTAGCAGCCGTTCGCGGTTGTGATCGCTCAGAGGTACTACGCACCACGCGAAGATGTGTCTATTCGTTCCGGACGGCGCCACGGAGGCACCGGCTACGGGGGCTGTTGGTAACCGCGAACTTCCATGTAATCTGACCCCATGATCTCAATGGCACTGATTCTTGCTTCAACGATGCTCGCCGGCGCGGCTGCAACGAATCCTCTGGTTAGGATCGAGACGAAATTGGGTCCGATCGTCATCGAACTAGACGCCAAACACGCCCCCGCCACAACCACCAACTTCCTGAAGTACGTCGATGAAAAGCGGTATTCCGGCGGACGATTTCATCGGACCGTCACGCTGGACAATCAGCCGGACAAGAAGGTCAAGATCGAGGTTATTCAGGCCGGCGTCAACCCCAAATTTGAAAAGCAGGACTGGGCGCCGATCAAGTTGGAACGGACGAGCGTAACCGGTCTCCACCACCTGGACGGAACAATCTCGATGGCGCGCGATGGAGCCGATACGGCAACGTCCGACTTCTTTATCTGCATTGGGAGTCAGCCGGAGCTGGATTTCGGTGGCAAACGAAACCCCGATGGTCAGGGCTTCGCCGCCTTTGGGCAGGTGAAGAAGGGAATGGATATCGTCCGCAAAATCCAGAGATCGCACGCCAAGGATCAGTCACTTGAGCCGCCGATCGAGATTGTTTCGATTAGTCGGGTTAGGTAAGAAAAATCGGTGTTGCGGCCTTACGGTGTTCCGCTTCGCTGGCATTACGGTATTACGGTATTACGGTATTACGGTATTACGGTATTACGGGCCGTAACACCAGCGAAGCGGAACACCGTTCTTTTATTTCAGAAGTTTGTCCTTGAACCACTGGAGCGCTTTGGTCAACCCAGGGCTAAAGGTCTTGTCGTCATGGCCGCCGCCGGGGATGACTTCGAGCTTGTGGATCACGCCCGCCTTGGCCAGGGCTTGATCCATGGCTTGGGATTGTTGCAAAGGGACGACCTTGTCATCGTCGCCGTGAACGATGAGAGTGGGAGGGTACTTGCCGTTTACGAGGGTGATCGGCGAAAGCTGCTTAAGCAAGGTTTCGCTTCTGATCCGGGGCCCCCGGGGATTAATGCCGAGCGCCGGCACAAACACGGCCATCTGAGGATTGTCGGTGAGCAGGAAGCCAGGCTTGCCCCAGTTGGCTAAATCGGTGGGGGGAGCGATTGCGGCAGCCGCTCTCACAGGAGAATCCGGCGACCCCGCAATCATCAGAGTGAGATGCCCGCCCGAGCTGATTCCCGATACCCCCACTCGGTTCGTATCGATGCCGTAGGCGGCGGCATTGGCGTGCACGAACCGAACCGCCGCTCGGACCTGATCCACAATCTCGGAGACCTTGAATCGGGGCTGGGCGCCATGAACAACTTCGAATACGGTGAAGCCCGCGTCGGCAAAAACCTTTTCGATATCGGGCCCGAAGCTCTTGAGCATGGCGTGGTCTGAGATCCACCCTCCGCTCACCATGAAGATCACCGCCGCTTTGTTGGGTTTTGCCGGTTTGCAAACGTCCATCGTGAAGGCCGCCCCGCCCGCCTTCATGTAGATGACGTCTTGAATCCGGGTTTGTGCCGACGCCAAAGTGGCGAGGAATGGTAAGAGCACGATAGGAAGTCGCCGTGACATGCGGGCAGTATAACTGGGCCTTTTACTCATAGTTGAAGCATTGTCGAATGAGCCCCCTTGAAATCGACATGCGGCGCAAATCAACTCATCCTATTTCACTCTGAGGCTCAACCCCGTGTCGAATCGCCGCTTGAAGTACCTCGAGGTCTATATCTTTTATGGTTTTGAACCTGATGCAGTACCCGGTCACGCTCGCCATGCCTATTAATTTTCCGAAGGTTTTGGACAAGTACGTCTTATCATCTAAACCAAGGATGTAAACAGAGATTCCGGTTTTGTTGGCACTTAAGCCAATCTGATAGAACTCTCTTGATGTTCCGTCGGCATATTTTATGGTGTAAGAGCCATATCCTACATTAGGATTAGAAACAATCTTGCCTTCGCTGTTTTTGCCATCGAGGAACCATAATTTACATGCTGGTAACACCTTGAGGGTCAGTTGGTGCAGCGCTCGCATGTCACTTCGCTTTGGTTCTGGTTGGCTAGCGATATACTCTTCGATTTGCTCTTCAATGTTCATTCAAATTTTCGCTGCAAATAGTTGCGGGCGGTTGAAATCTTAACCTGTTGTGGATAATGCTGTCACTGGGTTGGTTCATGTACGCCCGGCGACGCTCGACGACGTGGGCGCGATGGCGATTTGCCATACTCGAAGCATCCGGGATGCCTACAAGGGCTTCCTGCACCCGGCGGACCTGGCGATATTTACGGAACCCGAGACGGCAGCTCGAATCGCCGGCCAAATCGGCAGCTCGGACACGGTCTTAGTCGCAGTGGTAGCAGGGCAGGTAGTCGGTCATGCGCGATGGGGCATGGTCGATGCTGACTACTGGCCGTATCAAGTTCTTGTTCACGCCCTGTTTATCGATCCTGGGCATCAACGCCATCGGGCAGGATCCGCACTGCTGTGTGAGTGCGCACTCGGTGCATATTCAGGTGGGCACGATGGGATGATGATCGGCGCCTTTATTGACAACAAACCTGCCATCGAGTGGTACACGCGATTGGGAGGCAGGGTTGTCGAGGAAGCGCCACTGGAGGTCGGTAGCAACTCCTATGTGTCGGTATTTATTGCTTTCGATGATTTGCCCGGCCTATGCGCGAGGCTTTCTTCAATTCCGAGTTAGACAGAAGTATTGCGAAGCGCTTGATCCAAGTCGGCCCAAATGTCGTCGACGCTTTCGATGCCGACACTCAATCGGAGCAGCGTAGGCGGCAGGTGCTCTTGCCCCGAAATGCACGCCCTTCGCTCGACTGTGGACTCGACCGCGCCTAAACTCGTCGCGTGCTGGATGAGTCGCACTCCAGCGCAGACCTTGTCGGCGGTTTGGGCGTCGCCTCGCACATCGAACGATATGATTGTGCCGTACCCGTTGAGCTGGCGAGAGGCAGCAGGTTGAGTCGGGTGGCTTGGTAAGCCCGGATACCGGGTCAGCGTAACGTTCGGATGGACCGAAAGACGCTCAGCCAAAGTAATCGCAGTTTCTTGGCTCTTGTTAAGTCTTAGTGCCAGGGTTCGAGCTCCTCGGACCGCCAGAAACGTTTCGAGTGTGCCGGGAGTACCGCCGCATAGATTTCTTGATTGCCGCAACGCGGCTAACAGGCTATCGTCTCGGGCGGAGACGACGCCACTGAGGAGGTCGGAGTGACCGCCGATGAACTTCGTCACCGATTGCACGGAAACATCGGCGCCGAGGATCAGCGGGCGCTGATTGAGTGGTGTGGCGAAAGTGTTATCCACGCACAAAATTGCCCCCGGCTTTCTGGGCGCCCCGCAGATGATGTCCACATCGCCAACGGTCAAAAGCGGATTTGATGGTGACTCGAGCCAGATCAAATCTGCTTGCCCACACATTTTGAGCCATGAGGCTGTGTCGGTTACACCGACTCGATGCACGTTCCAGCGACCACGTTCCTGACCGGCGAACGCGAGTCCCGCGACGCCTTGATAGCAGTCGTCCGGTATCGCAACGACCGAGCCTACGGACAATAGGTCAAAGATCGCGGCAATGCCGGCCATGCCCGAAGCAAACGCAAGCGAAGATCCGCCTTCCAGTCCGCCAACTATCTCTTCCAGTGCCTCCCAACCCGGAGCCCCATCATTCCTCGTGTAAGCACGCTGTCCGCCCCGCACGAAGTTCGATGACGGAACGGGGGGCACGTTCAGCGGCGATCCAGGCTGCCGATCACGTCCAGCCGACACCAGCCACGATTCAACTGAAATAGAGGTTGCCATCGGTCGTACTTCCTCCGTTCATCGCCATAGTTTAGTCTAGAACATACTGGGCGGAGGACCTTGCCAATGCCACGGACGAGGTCGAAGTTGGGCGAGCGCCGATTTGTCTAGAGAGCCGATGTATGACTCTTAAGCCATGCTTCCATAGATTTGGAGACACCGGTATATTGTCCGAGTTGCTTTTCGGTGAGAAGGGCCGCCTTTGCTGCCCAGCGAGCGCGATCGAGGTCTTTTAATCCGGCATAGATGTTTGACATTAGCTGGTAGCAGCCCGGCACTTGCGGCTCATTGCGGCTTGCGCCTTCTAACGCGAGGACGATTTCATGGGCGGCATCATCGTATTTCCCCGCAAGGTACAAGCCTCTCGCTCGATAGTAGTGCAGGCGGAATGCCACACCGTAGCGGTCGGGAGAGACGCATGCTTTTAGACCGTCCGCAAGTAAAGCGGCAGCATTTGTGTCTCCAGAAAACATCGTCCACTCAAACTTCGTTGCCGGCAGCATCGCCTTTGCACGTTCCTCCAATTCTGGAGTGTAGTGGAGCACTTCAAAGTTGGGATCGATCAAAACCGAAGTGACGACGCCCTTGGTGCTCAGTCTAAATCCCGCCGAAGGCCCGCTAAGACCGACTCTGACAGTCATAACACACCCGTCGGACGAAATCACCGAAATCGGCACGTGAAGCCGGTATGCGGCTCCGGATTGGTGCACTTTGCCCACCACCGAATCCTGCTTTTGCGACCACTCCGCCCAGAGATGGGGCGCACCCTTGCGCTTTAACCATTGGTCCCAGAACCAGCCTAAGTCTTGATGAGCGGCCTTCTCAATCTCCTTCTTGAACTCGCTTAAGGCGATCGATCTAAAGGCATAGTCCTTGGTTACCGACTTAAGCCCCCGGTGAAACGTCTCGTCGCCAAGCTCACGCCGCAATTGGTCGAACACGAGAAACCCCTTTTCGCAAGCCAATTCGTGGGCAAGGGGGTTGCTCGCGTCCAAGTTCTCCAACTCATGATCGAAGCCGGCTGCGCTCATGTTCAGGTAGTTCAAGCCATTCTGAGTAGGCACGTAGCCTGGATAGCCTATAGTTCGATACCTCATCGCTGCGTCCGGCCCGATCAAATGCTCGATGCAGTAGAGCGACCCATACTGAGCCAAAGCCTCATCCAGAAGGTCGTCTCCCTCCTTCTCAGGTCCGTGGGTCACCAAATTGCCCCACCACTGATGCCCAATTTCGTGGCCGAAGAAGGCGTAATTGAAGCCTTGGTCCAGAAACGAAGTCGTGGACATCATGAAGCCCGCACAACCCGCTCCGCCAAATCCTGCCCCTTCAACCGCCTTATCGCTTAGTTCCACAAGGGAAAAGTCAGGGAAGGGAAACGTTCCGTAAATGGTCGTCAGTAGATCAAGCACTCTCTGAATCCCAGTGATGTACGCCTCGTCGCCACCGAGATCGCTCTTTAAATAGAGGGAGACCGGCGTCTTTCCCGTGCCATGCAGAACCCGGAACTTATCGATCACGAAGCTAAGCGCGCTTGCGTGTTCCATCACGTACTTGACGGTTTGAGTCGCACCGGAAACGGTCGGCTCAGACTTTCGGCCATTGGCCACGATTTGGAGGTCGCTTGGTATTACGTACGCAACCTCGCCAACGACTTGACCGTTGCCCTCAACCGAGTATTTACCCGTTGTCGAAGCGGTGCCGAATTCTGGATACCACGCGATGTCGCTTCCGCATGCATAACTCCCACCGTCTCCGATATGAAATACGAAGGCGGTTTGATCGCCCCCGTCATATGAGAACTTGATCGTAACCGGAGCGCCGGCGGGGATCGGACTTAAGAATTCGGCCGACCAGTTTCCGCTTCCCAGACCGTTGTTATTGATCATCTTGGGACTCAACGATCCGGCTGCCGACGGTGGGCTTACGACCTCCATCCGTAGGTTCTTTATCTGTTGGGCCAATTGGAAGCAGAGAGTGGTCTGCGTGGCCTTTTGGGATGGGATCACCGCCGAGCCGGCAACCGAAATAATCCGGTCCGCAGGCCGAACCGACACCACCAGGTCGTATACGGGATCAGCCACTACCATGCGGCAGGCGTGTACCACACTTGCCGACAACAGAAGGGATAAAGCAAACGGATATCGCATGGCGCTATTGTCCTTGCGCTGAGGGCCTCATAAATTGAATAAACGAAGCATTCAACTCTGCCGATATTGCCGAGGGGAGCAGCCTTGAATGGCCCGAAAGGCTCGTGTGAAGTGCGCTTGATCGCAAAACCCGGCTGTCAAGGCTATCTCACCGACGGGTAGCGTAGTCGTCTTCAGCAGGCGGCAGCAGCGGTCGATTCTGAGTCCACGCTGATACTGTCCCACCGAGCACCCATAGAATTTGCGAAAGGCGCGCGTCAGGTGCATCGGGTGTACATTCGCGATGACCGCCAATTCTTCTAACGACGGAATTCCTGCCTCGCCGTCCTCTAACTTGTCGTGAACTCTCCGCAGCCACCCTGGCGGCCTCGATTCATTGTCGTCGCGAACGAGGGCCAGCTCATCATGGATGGAAAGCAGCAGGCTATTCACGGCGAGAAGTGAAAACGGATCTGGCTCATACGACTCTCGGTACAGAGATCGCATCAAATGGGACGTTTTCGGGCTCGAAACAACGGATGGCAGGGAAGGTCCATATTCGGCGATTTCCGGCGAAAGGTCAAGACCGAACGTCACTGTACGGTTGCTCAGAAATCTATCGGAATGCAGGCAGTCGGCGGGGCGATAAATGAGCGTCCCGGTGCTACCCACCAGGATTCGACCGTCGAATTTTTCCTCAAATACGCCATCGACTACAAAACATAGTGTCGCCGCTCGATGCTCGTGATTGGGAAGCATCTGGCCCGCCTCATATCGAGAAACCGTAAAAGAGGTCCCGCCAAAGTTCCCGCGCCGAACTGTCTTGCCAAAGTACGAATGATGCGAACAAGGCGCTGCACTCACTGCCGGCGACCCTCTCTGCACGGATACTCTCTAAACGTCTGCCGGTAGATGCAAACGACCCAGCCCTCGCGGTGCGCCACGTTGTTTCCTACTTTGTAGGAGGCGAATCCGGTTCCCTATCAAACGCGAGCCTTCCTAATCCACGGCGAACGGCTGGCCGAAACGTTTCGGTGTTCGTTTCCCCGGCCGCATTCAGCTAAATGATCTCACCGTCGTCATAGAAGGCGATCTCTTCCAAAGTCGGCGCCTCGTATCAATCCTTTGCTCAAGTACTGCTTGGCCAAGTCCCACTGAAGATTCTCAACGGCATCGCGCAGCCGGTCCTTTTCCGTGGAATTCTTGGGATCTTCCAGAAGTGCTTCGATCCAGTCGTCCGGACACATGCGGACCGCGTTTCGTTCGGCTTCAAATCGCTTCGCGACCGTGGTCTTGCCTGAACCGGGCAAGCCACAAACTAGAATCAGGGCGCCAACGGCCCGATTATCAGTTGTCAACTGCAATCGTTTCCTCTTTCGCAGTCTTGTCGTTGACTCCGCCATGTCGGAGAACAAGCTTGCACCCTTTCGGCAAGGCCCTCCCTTTGAGGGTGGACTTAACGACGTCTGCGAGCTTGGTAGAGTCCCGCCCGTACAAATAGATTGCGTAGCTCCCGCCACCGATTTCATTTCCGTCCAAGCTTCCTACGCCGGCTTTCTTAGCGGCGGCATCCAGCTCATCTTCCAGTTTTGAGTATTCGTCAAACAGCTTCTTAGCATCTGAAGCGCTGCCGAGCGGAATGTCCAGCCGGACGAGCTGTTCATCCATTGGATCTTGCTTGGCTGCAACCGGCGCCTTTTGGGGTGGCTCGACCGGTTTCTGCTCAGGATTCGGCGAGCAAGAAGCGCAGAGCATTGCAATTAAAACCCATAGGCAAATCCGCATAATGCAGGCAGATTACCGTAGCGGCTTCCAGTCGAGAGACTAGTGCAATTAAACTCAGCTTGAGGACTTGGCGGCGCTACGGTTGGCAAGCCGAGCCTGAAATCTGGTGTTAGAGCGCAGCATAGACGATCCCCGCCCCCACAATCGCCGGTACTGGGCACAGCACACGAAGTACCAACGTGGTGAGCCACCGAGAACACCATTTGCCGTAGGAACCGTGCCATCGGATTGGTAGCACCAAGATCAACAGGGAAGAAATAACGATGCACCAACCTGCCACTTCAAAGGCCAGCGGCACCTTTGACAAAGGCGAACGAACAATCAGCGCCGCGCCGGCAAGAATCCGGAGACCCTGTTCCGTCAGTTGCAGCCGCCAGTTTGACGCAACCAAACTCGAGGTCATTTTCTCGAAGAGCTTCAGACAATAGTGAGGACTCAAAACCATTAAGAACGAAATCGCCACAAGCCAGAGACCTGAGACTGTTACGATGATGAGCGCGACAGTTTGCATTGAGGGGTGCTGGTACATCGCACTGGATGGTTCACGAACTCGTCAGGTGCCGAGCTTGAAGCATTCGTTCTAACTCCAGTGCCAAGCCGTGTCGCCTATGAGGGTCTGAATGAAATTTAGTTGGCCGCTGTGATACCAGAGGTGCAGAGTCATAAATCGGCATCGCTCCGCACGTGTTGTGTCTCCGTCATCCGTTGTAATTTTTTCGTCAATCTGCTCGGCCGAATACGCCCCTGTAGTCTCCAAGCACTTTTGGCGCGAAGTCTCAAACGCTGCGATCACCGCTTCCTTGCTGCTCAGTCCGTCCGGAGCGGTGACCCAATCGCCCTCCGGCCACGGGAACGGCTTCTCACCACGCATCTCCATTACCGCACTGTCGTTCACCAAATTAACCTCGTGCACGATGTCGGCAACCGTTCGCGTTACCGGGCCGAAGCGCTTGGTGAATGCGTTAGCCGGAAGCGCCTCCAGATCCTGAAAGAAAATGGTGAACGCTCGTTCCAAGCTGCGGGCTGGTTGGGTCTCGGCGGCCATTGCCAAGTTTAGACGACGGACGCAAACTTTTTGAATCGGTCCACTATCGAAATCCGCCATTCCGAAAGATCTGACCTTTAAGCGGACCTTCGAGACGCGGTACGCCACCGGACGATGAGCGGAGTCAAGGTTTGTCGGTTGATTTGGCCGAACCCGTCGTGGCCGATCCGTCTCCGTACAACCACTCTCCGCCAAAACGCACGAATTAAAATCATTAGACCGGACCATATTGAACGGCTCCTGAACCGGTGGCATCGAAGTGCTGTAGCATCGCAGTTCGAAAAATCTCTGGTAACTATGTCCAATGCGGCGACGGTCGATTGTCATGTAGGCACGTGGAGAGGGAAATCTCCAACGGAGGAAAAACAGACATGCAAGAATACGCGTTGATCATGAGACATGAGGACGGGGCGAAGATTGCTTCGCCGGAGCAGATGCAGGAGTGGATGCGGCAGACGATGGATTGGATCGGCGGCATCGCGGCTCAGGATAAGTTCGTCAGCGGCACTGGCTTGCAGTTTGATGGCGCCCGTGTCGTACATGCGGACAAGGTCGTCACGAATGGACCATTCGGCGAGATCAAGGAAACGATCGGCGGGATCATAAGGGTAAAGGCTGAATCGTTCGATGAGGCCGTCGAGTTCGCGAAGGGATGCCCGGTTCTTCAGGGTGAGGGAAACACCATGGAAGTCCGACAGATCACTTCGCACTCCTAGCTCTTGGTGCGGGACGAGTTATATGAACCAAGATCTCGTTCCGCATCTTTTCCGGAGGGAATACAGCAAGATCGTCGCTGTCCTCGTCCGAAACTTCGGCCTAGAAAAGATCGAGGTGGCGGAAGACATTGCGAGCGAGACTTTCTTGGCTGCCATGCAATCTTGGACCTACGTAGGGGTTCCACAAAACCCCAGCGCGTGGATCTACGCGGTCGCCAAGAACAAGGCCCGGAACCATCTGACTCGCCTGAGCAAGGTGAGGGAGATCGGCTCCGACGGCTTGGACGAGGTCGCAGGTCTGCCGATTGACCTCACCGACACGAACATTTCCGACAGCCAACTGCGGATGATATTCGCGGTCTGCAATCCCGCGATTTCAGCCGAATCCCAAGTCGGCCTCGCGCTACGGATTCTTTGCGGGTTCGGCATCGAGGAGATCGCAGATGCGTTTCTAACCAGCAGGGAAACCATCTACAAGCGGTTGCAACGGGCCAAGGAAACGCTAAGAAGGGAGGCCAGCGGCCTCGAAGTTCCCGATGAATTGGCGATCGAGAAAAGGCTAGACGCCGTCCTCACCACGCTTTACCTCCTGTTTAGCGAAGGCTATTATTCCGAAAGCCATCCGGAGGTGCTGCGCAAGGATCTGTGCGAGGAGGCGATGCGCCTGGCGGAGCTATTGCTCGAACACAGGGTAACTGACCGACCCACCGTACGTGCTCTGCTCGCGCTGATGTGCTTTCAAGCCTCCCGGTTTCCGGCCCGCCGCGGCGAAAGCGGGGAACTGGTGCTCTATGCTGAGCAGGATGAATCAAAGTGGGACCAGACTCTGATCGAGCGGGGCGTCAAGTTGCTGCGCGCGGCATCGACGGGGACGAGCCTTTCGAAATACCACGTCGAGGCAAGCATCGCTTACTGGCACACGATGAAGGAGGATACGCCGGAGAAGTGGGAAAGCATTCTCATGCTATACGACCATCTTCTCCAGATCGAGTGTTCACCGATCGCCGCCCTCAACCGAACCTACGCGCTGGCCAGGGTGAAGGGGGACGCGGTTGCCATCGTCGAAGCGGAACAGCTTCGGCTAACCAATAACCACTTCTACTATGTGCTGCTGGCCGAACTCTATGGGAAAGTTGATCCGGCAGAGTCTAGGCGCTGCCTTGCACAGGCGCTTGCGCTGGCTAAAACCGAAGCAGATAGGCAAACAATCCGCCGAAAATTGGATTCTGTAGGGCCGGCTAACCCTGCCGACGATTATTCGCCTTGCAAGCCTTATTGAATGATTTTTGATGAATCGGTGTGACGCATTCGCGGGGCGACTGGCAGTAAGCGCAAAACCAATTCCCCTTTGGATCCTCCAACTGGGCCGGACCTCACGGCGAGAGTTTCGCTGTATCCTGCCTCCGGACTTCCGGCATTTAAATCGATACCCGCAACGCTGTATTCAAATTGCCGGATGTAGAATCGAAACCGACCATCTGAATCCGTGAATGTTTCCAGCCTTCGCTTGACCACCCCATTGGCGGTACATGCCACCGTGTTACAGGCCCAATACAGAAGCGATCCAAAGACCCTGGTTCTAGCCGCGGGCTTGCCGTTTGAGGCGAAAACAATCCCCGATGCTTCAAAGTCTTCTGGCTGGATCTTTTGACTGCCATCAAATGGCTTAGGCGCCAGCGAACAGCCTCCCAGCCATATCACTGCAAAGAGAAATATCCAGTTTTGCTTCATCCTATGGGTTGGGTGTTGCCCGCAGGACGAAACGTTCATCCGAGATCGCTACGTTTTATCGGGCAGGCCGACGGAAAAACGGTCACTCCCGAAACGGCTGTGTCACAACTCCGATTCGTGGCCATGTTTCCGGGTCATATGCATATGTCGTCACCGTTAACGACATGCACCGGGCTCTCAATCCTTCTTTTGACTTAGCTTTCTGCCGACTGCTGCGAACATCGGAAAGAAACCGACAAAGCCTATAAATCGCTTCTCCACGTGTCCCGCGCCTGCGCCGCGGAAACTCGTCACGTACTCGCCGACGTTTCTGAAATCGCAAATGATGAATTGACCGCCTGGCTTCAGGACACGGAGAATTTCGTTGATGGCTTTGTCTCGTTCTTGGCGCTCTGAGATGTTGTGAACAACATTAAGTGAAATCGCAACATCCATTGACTCGGCTTCGAAGGGCAAGCTCCGGACGTCGCCGTCTTTTACTTCTACTCGGTCTGCTACGCCCTCCAGGTGCGCATTATTGAGTGTGTTCTGGACATCATTGCCGGCCAGATCCTCTTGCCGCCAGATATCGACGCCGTATGCTCTGCCAACCGTAATCCGTTTGGCGGCTGCATTGAGCAAAAGTCCGCTTCCGCAACCTTCATCAAGGACGAGTTCATCCCCCTTCCATTGGACTAATTTCATCAACTTTTCCCGAAGATGTAGCTTGCCAATCTTGCTGCCGTATAGCCATAAGCCAGCGGTGGCAAGCAGGCTGATCGCCGGACTATAAAGCCAACGCACTACCGGAAATAGGGAGGCGAAGACCAAACAGAGGAAGCCACTGAAGGCTAAGTTACGAAGCACATTCGGCGCGTCGATGCCGTAGTCAAAGGATTTCATCTATTCGCCCTTCCGTCTACCAATGTTTGGTTGATTGCCCCGCCGTCATAATGAAAAGAACGAGCCCGGAAGAACCGCCGTTTCGGATGCCAACTGGGTCTTACCCACAATGGGCATTCAAGCACAAGACCATCTGAAGACCCTGGTCGCATACAGTTTAGGCACTCAACGATTGGAATACTCGACTGCTGACATCTTCGCCATCGCAAATCTGCATCTAAGAACCGGTCAACCGCACGGGACAGGTTTGGAACTTTCCTGTGGCTCCGCCACCTAGCTTCTTACTCGTATTGCTGGCCGCATTCAACGAATTGTCGGAATAGCTCCCAGGAAACCTCCGGAATCTCGACGACCAGATCGTCGATTTCTTCTGGATTTGAGCTGACGATCCGGTCGCCCGCATCTAGGACGGCTACTTGACCTTGAACAGGTGCTTGCCCGGTCGATTTGTCCTGTTCCCATCCGCCGAATCCGAGAACATCCGGGGCCAACGGCAAAAGCTGAGTTCTCCAGCCCTCGTCGAATGACAACGGTTCGGCGGTGAAGGCATCCGAAAGAAGCCGAACGAAGTCCGCGACCGGCACGCTATCCAAGTTGCTTTGCTGACGAGCCAGGATCAGGAGGGTGGACGAGTATTTTTCGAGCGTTCTCCCTGCAGGGGTGTGTCGTTGGACGATGTCCTCAATTTCCTGATAAAGTTCTCGATTCGTCATGATATTTGAATCACTCCATCTGGCTGAATTCAGCGACTGACACGTCGACTCTTGAGCGAGGCCTCTCGACGGGCGAGTGTTAATTCATGCATACGTAAAGTGAATAAAACGAGGCGTCTACGTAGGTCTTCGATCAGGAAGGAGCTTTTCGAGTTGCATTGTTATGTCGGTGCGGTTGCCGGCTGCCTTGATCGCAGCGACGACGATTGCCTGGGACGCACCGTCCATACCGGACCACTTGAAACGCTTGGTATTGCACTGGAGAACAGCGAACAAGTCGAGCCGGACGCCGGTTGCTTGGCTCAGTTTTGCGCCGACTATTTCCAGAGTGGCCCATGTCTGGGTTCCTAGCTGAAAAGCGCTATTGGCGTCGGCAATCGCAGACACCGCATACAAGTACTGGTCGCCTTGCATACTGTGGCAAACTTCCGCAACCGCGCAAGGAGAAACGCCGAGCGCGCGAACTGCTTGATGAAGGCGCTGCGGCTCAAGTCCTACGAGCTGCCACCACGCCGGGAGGAAGAGAGGACAGACGGAGACAGCCGCGCGTAGATCATACGCCTTGTTGGAAGATACAGCTGAGGCGTACATCAGCCGATCGGCCAAGAGAAACGCCTTTTCGTCCCGTCTCGCTATGTCGTAGAGTGGAATGAAGGTCGGTCGAGCGCCCCACATGATGCGAATGCCCTCATGCTGGGAACTTGCGCCCCAACCATATATGTCATTTCCAAGCCTCCATGATGAATCCGAGTTCTCCCAAACGAACGCGCAGTGCCCGGGTTGGGCTACGGGGAAAGAGGGAACGCCAAGAGCCTGGCAACTTGATGCTCCGAAGCGGGCAATCGCGCCGCATACGCCGCCGTACTCGGTCATTAGCTTGAGCGTAAGAGGTTTGTCGTCGTAGAACTTCGAACCCGCCTGCACGCTTACGCCCTTGGCGTTTTTCTCAATGTACGGCACCATCATGCAGGCATCGCCAACCGACAGCCGGTTTCGGATCTCCGGCTTCATCGCGGTGCGGACCCATGTGAGGTCCGAGTCGATCGCCCAACTTCCCGCGACATATCGGAGCTTCCAAACCGGCGTCGTGAAAAAGCTGGGAACGAGGGCGCCCGCATCCGCTGACTGCTTGTAGAACCTGAACCGGTCAACCGCGTCGATCGGCCGGCCAGTGGCCATCGCATTGATTGGTTGCGCCTGCGCAAGGGCGCTGGCGATCGCGAACCGACGCCATGGGCCATCCTCGCGCGACTCCGGGCATTCATGCCAGATTAGGCGCCAAACGTCGAGGCTTCGAGGGCAAACCTCGCCATTGGCGCCGCCGTGAATGTAGTCTGAAAGCGCATCTGGATGATCGACGAGCCAGATGAGAAAGGGCTGGCCGCCCGTCGAGGAAACCCTTCTGACTTGACCAGGGGAGACACTCCGAAGGAGAATCGCCCAGTCGACTTCCTCGGCCGTCTCTTCAGAGTCTCTCAGGCGAACATCGAGCGACGCCGAGGCGAAGGGCCTGTCTGCAAGACTCTGGAGCGCACCGAAGTCACTTGTCTGGATGCACTTGATCGCCTCGTCGCGAAAGCCCGATGCGGATGCGTTCGAAGCGACAAGAGCCAATAACAGGATTGCGGTCTGGCGCATGATTCCATTATGATCGCGCCGCCGTGAGCCGGCATCGTCTGGGAGCTCTCGCGCTGGTCAGCGTATCGAGACCTTCATGATTTTGGGGGCACCGGGCTCATTCCCAATGCCGAGCTAGCCGTGATCCCGAGCGCCAGTCACTTCGTTTCGCTATCAGAGCCGGAGAAGGTGATCCCAGGATGACTTGCATGCTAGTCTCCCGGTGAATGTCAAATTCGCAACTAAGAATTGCTCAACTGGCAGACCAGAAACTGTTGGAATCGCTTCAACTTCGGGCCTCGCTATTGAACCCGAGCGATCGCGAAGCCATTCTGGATAATCCCGACTGCATCGAGGTTCCTCAGAACCACATAAATACGGGCAACGTTCTTGTACTGGAAGTTGAGAACGCGATCGTCGGCTTTGCAAGCGTCATCCCTCGGGCGGATGGCAACCAAGAACTTGACGCACTCTTCGTGGAGTCGGAACACTGGAAATCAGGATACGGACGACTGCTTGTTGAAGCTTCTTCACGGCTGGCGAGCAGTCGAGGCGCCCCTTTCCTTTATGTAATTGGTAATCCGCAAGCACTTGGTTTCTACGAAAAGTGCGGTTTCGTTTTCCAAGGCAGTGTGCAAACAGGATTTGGAGAAGCTCCAAATATGCGTAGGCAGCTTACGTCGACGCCTATGGAGTAACGATGGTGATAGTTAGCGACGACAGTAACATGTCTAACGCCGGCGGCACCCTCGGGGCCGATCAGGGCCTAAATGGGGCTGCTTACAGTGAGATCCTTTGGGATGGAACAGAGGGAACCGACGGCGAAGTTGACCGGACTACAGACGCCTGCCCTCCGCCCTAAATTGGCTAGATTTTGACCGGCACATCATGGAAGACCATATCACTCGAACGATGTGGCAAGAAGCCACCATGCACAACCCGACACCTAACCCGTGGCTAAAACGAAAGCGCTAGGGCCGAATTCGCGCGATAACGGTCCCGCCTGTACCTTTTGCGGTAGCGGCGCTCTGGATCGTCCAGAGGTCGGTTAGATTGTCCCCGTCAACAACTGATCCGCTGTAATCGCCCCAAGCCCCACCCTTTGTCGCGGCTAGGCCTTCGCCTAATTTAATGGTTGGTCGTAGACTGCCGATCTTGTCGCTACCCTTTCGCCAGGCACAGCGACCGGAGATGAACATGTCTGGACCTGTTTCTTGGAAACCAACGAGCAGATCGTTGTGTTTGTTCACGGCGACCGAAGTTTGGATGTAGCTGTTTAGAGGGTCTGCGAGCAGACCGCTTTGGACGAACTTTCCATCGAGGCGAACCTGGTGCCACTGGACTCCAGCTCGTCCGTTCACATTGACAGCTTGAGAGAACCAAAGGAAATGGCCCTGAATTACGAGGTTCTTCGGGTTCCGATCACCAGACGCCGTCTTCAATTTGGTTCCTTTCATTGGCGATTCTGGGGGCCATCCAAAATGTTCAAAATGATGTGGCGCGGACACGACTTTCTTTACGACCGGCGAGCCATCCTTTGCCTCGCCCACCGTCGTAAGGATGATCTCGGTATCCGTTAGCTTTACGAAGACCAAGTCGTCAACCCTGTCCTGGGTGTAAGCCGGCTCTCCTAAGCTCCCGGCGAAGTGATAGACAGTAGCCGGTTTACCAGCCTTGACCTCAGCCATCTTCATGACGAAGGTCTCTTCTGGCCCACCCGGAAACGAATAGGCGATCCACTTTCTGCTGTACCCAATCGCACCGCCATCTACTTCTTGCGGAGAAGGCACGGCAAAGGTGTTCCATGCGCCTCGCGGATCGGAAGTTTCAGAAATAGAGATATTGACTGGCTTTATCTTGGCCTTATCCCAATACACCCACAGATCAAATCCAAACACGCGATTGTGCGGATCAAAGAACAGCTTTGGGTCAATACCGTCATGAAATTCGCGCTGCGGCACACCGTCGACATAGTTGCCGTCTTTGCCGTAGATGACGATTCCGCCATTTGTCCCATGAAGGACAAACCCGCCTCCTACTGCAATTTGGGGATCGACCTGACGATCGCCGTCGGAGGACCCGTCGAATATAAAGTTTCCGTCAACGACCCTTGGATTTCCACCCTGCCGCCGATTCTTAGCCTTGCCTCCCTTATTGAATGAATCTTGATGTATTGGTGTAACTACCTCGGTTCGGACAGGAGTGACATCTTTAAGGGCTTGGCTGCTCAGGATAAGAGCCATTAACAGGGCCGTAGGCATTGACGTTAGGTTAGATCACCCGCCTAAAACATGTGTGAATTGCCGTGGGCACGCGACGCGTAGCCCAAAGATGCAACTCCCGCCCATGTGAATTCGTCCTTGACTAAAACAATGGGTGCATTATCGTGGGTGAGGCTTTCTCGGCGGCTGCCGGGTGTAGTGCGTCAACGCGAACTCGTTAACCTTGAGGCTTTGATCGATGCAGAGGCAGGACGGCAGCCTACACGCAATCTCTTTATCCTGTCGTGCACGATCCCTGCCGGGATTGGAACCTGTGGTGGTCTGAGCGTTTTCTTTGCTTGGGTTTCGGGAAACAAAGGGCTACCTTTAGTAATTGGCACTGCTCTTACCGTGATCCTATCCGCCGGTGGTTGGTATATGTTTTATTGGCTTTTCCTGGCCGTTCCACCCTCCAAGCGACGCCTACGAGACCTGATTTTGAGATTCTCGAAGCGGTACACCAGTTTCGGAAACATCATATTGGGTGAGCAGTCGCTCTCCGATCCATTTGCGACAGTGCTTGATGAAGCGGCCGAAATATATCTTAAGCATAGCTTTGCCGAGGAAAGTTCTTTGATTAGCGCGCCCGAAAAAGCAATGAGGGCGATCGAAGATGCCATGTCAAAGCTCTTGGAAGTCGCGCTGCTCAAAGACAAGGTCGCCCAAAATCAGGCCCTTTCTTGGACTCAGCCTATCCTAGAAGAAATGCGACTGCTCGACCAATCGCTTGCTGAGTATGCAATGACCGCAAGGCACGGTTTTTCTGCCGATCCCCTCGCTAGTCTGCGGGAAGCTCGTGCCGAATTGGATACGAGCACCACCGCGATACAAGAGTTGGATCAGCATATAAGAACTCAGTGATCGCCCCGATCGACCAAGCCGCAAAGACCATGGACTGCCGTGGCAGCTCTCTTTTTCCTTACGCGTCATGAAGGAAAGAATGTGTCAGGAAGAACCGTCGCCTCCGATACCATTGAGGAATGCTTAGCCAGCATTCGGCTGATGTCTTCCAGATCTGCCGCCTCGAGACTGACCTTGATCTCGCCCAAGGCGTCGCGCGACAGCGTAGATCCTTCCTGCGAATCTTGCCGTGCCGCCTGCGTGAGACTCGCCCTGTACGGCTCACCAAACCTGCAGAATCGAGCGACTGCCGCAACCGATTCAATCGGCTGACTCGCCAGTTCTTCATACCGAATGCAAAACAGCTGTTGACCTGACCTTTGCATCTCAACGGCGGCTTCCATGGACCCGATCCAAGCGCATAGAGCGACTTCGAGAAGAGGGACTTCGGTTCGCCCGCTCAGCTGAGGAACAATGCTGCCGAGAAACGACACGTATTGCTGATTAAACGGCGTATGAATGTCACCACCCCCGAGCATTCGGATGTAGCTCTTAAGCCATGGGACTAGGCTGCGGTAAAGGAAGACGTTTTTCGCTTCGGGTAGGCATCGTCCATACATCGAACCCATGACGGTAACGTAGCTCCGAAACTTCAGTGCCCAGTGGGTCGATCCCGTTAGCTTGGTGGGAAGGCATTGCATGATCGTGCAGTCCCTTAAAAGCTGCTCGTTCTCTGGTTTATCCAACCCGCTGCGTCCCCACAGCCATATAAGTTGCGTCATGACATCCGGCTCAGAAAGGCTTGCAACGCCATTGAAAGTTCCTAGCGCCTTGCTGAGCATCGTCGAACCGCATCTACCGACCGAGTAGACCAACGCGATATTATCGGGCTCGATGTCCGCCCGCGAGGCTATTCGATGCATCGCTTCTAGCGGAATCTTCACAACGCGCTGGGCTGTAGATCGTTGCACCTCGAACATGAACACCGCATCGCAAAGGGAAGCATCTGGAGTTGTCTCAACAAACACGGCTGTCTGGTCGTCCAAGTCGATGCAATAAAGGCTGAGGAGCGGATTCCGCGCCACGATGTCTACATCGATCGGCTGAGCCTCGCCGAGCACGAAGTCGTCTATTCGCACCCATCGCTGCCCAACGTCTGGTTTGTCAATGATGGGAAACACCAGTCCTTGCATAGAAGAAGCTTGAAGGACCCAAGGACGTAAATGCTCGTGCCGTGTCGCCCTGTAATGATTGGCTTACCCTTTGGCAATGACAAGACGTACAAACTGAGGTCGAGCTGATCACGCACGCACGTAATCACGGCGGAGCTTAATGGAACTCAGAAGTCGGTCGAATTCAAGATTGTGCCGACGCAACTGGCCGGCCTGCAGATTTCACTACATCTGTGGCTGATAGCGAAAAGGCCACCGGAACGGTTACATTGGGCGCCTATGCACCGCTTTCCGCTCCCACCGCGCCCGCCCGTCGAATACGGATCGGTCGATCAGCTTCCAAAAGAGATTCTGGACCGAATGAATGTCGTTAACGGTGTATCGGAGGGAAATGGGTTCTAAGTTCATTGTCACGTGCCAGATGTATTTTCAAGAATTGTGTCGACGACGCTTGAGAGAGGGGCTGAGGCGTCGATTACGATTGCGTTCTTTGGATAGTCTTTCTTTGTCGCCTGTAAGCGCGCAAAGGATTTCCCCTCGCTTGCACTGCCACTCCACTCGTCGTCCGGTCGTGCAGCGAGACGCTGGTTCAACGTATCCAGATCGATTTCAAGAACGAAAACCTCATCGAACAAGTCGATGAAACGATCGAGATTCCTGGAGCCTCCGCAAAAGAACGTTGCCATATGAGTTTGGTCGGCCGCCAAAGCTCTGACCTTCTCAACGTCCCAGATCCAGGCCTGACGCTCGTGGGCACATGCATCCACGATCTTTCCAGACTCGGGATCGCCCCAATAGGCCAATTTCTCATCGCCATTGATGGACTGGTAGCCACGCCGATGCAGTTCGTGACAGACCGTTGTTTTACCGGCGCAGGAGACTCCCTCGATTAAGTAGTTCTTGACACCCATATTCTGTTCCCGAACAATCCCCCGTTAGAATTACCGCGTCTTACCCACAATGAGCATTCAAGCACAGGCCCATCTGGAAACCCTCTTCATTTTAGAGGGCCGCTGCATTGTCTCGACGCGTGAACCTAATCCGGGTCGGGGTCCTGAGTTTGTTCTAATCCGCCGAGCCGACAGCTGCGCTTGGGCCTTAGGCTCTGGCATGGGTGCCGAGCAGGCAAGGGAAGTCGGGAGACTGGCGCTCGACGAACAACCGACCTCCGATTTTCGGTGCCCTCCAAAGCATATAGAGGAATATCTGCAAATACTCGGCGGCGAGTTCGTTAGTGGGCCCGCTTTCGAATTTCCCGAGCGCTTGCCCTTATTTGAAGAGGCCGTCCTGATAGAAGATGTCGAACGGCTGCAAGGTTCGTTCAACGGCTGGACTGCGGATGATCTTCCTGCAAGTTCGCCGATCATGGCGATCGTCGAAGATGGGGCGCCAATTTGCGTCTGTTTCAGTTCGCGAGTCTCTGAGTTGGTTGCCGAGGCCGGATTGGAAACAGCTCCGGAATTTCGTGGTCGCGGCATGGCCGGATTGGCCACTGCCGCGTGGGCTGCGGCGATCCAGGCGTCAGGTCGCACTCCCATCTACTCCACTTCATGGAGCAACGGCCCTTCGCTGGCTGTGGCCAGTAAGTTGGGGCTCGTCGCCTGCGCAAGCTATTGGAGCCTCTATGCCAAAGCCGATTTGCGGGGCCCTGCCTATACAGTGATCAGACCGAATGGTGCAGACGGTTCGGCACGATCAGCCCTATCCTGCTGAGCTTCGATCCACCCTTCGACAGCCTCCCGCACGTTAGTGAGTGCCTCCTCGCGAGTCTCACCTTGAGACCATCCGGAAACCCTTGACCAAAGACTTGACCCTCTCCAGCGGCTCTACCGAAGGGCAATGTTCGTGTCGGTTGGGGCGACTCTCGTTGGTGAACAGATGGCCAAGTTACGAAGCACATTCGGCGCGTCGATGCCGTAGTCAACGCGTTTCATCTATTCGCTTCCAGAGTCTGCCAAAGCTCCGATTCGGAGCCATAGGCAGGGTTGTAACCAGATGGGATCATGCATCATATTCTACGAACTCAATACACGGCGCGACAAGGGAAGTAGCCGACACATTGGGCGTGATCATCCGCATCCATTGTTGCGTTGTGAATTGGAGAAGCATGCTTCTTGCCGTCACTACCCTCAGAAAATGCAGTAACAAATGTCGCCTTCACGCTAAGATCGTCCATGGCAAAATTCTGGCCGGTTGTTGCACTGAGTGCTTTGGCTTTGCTAATCAATGGCTGCGGTGGTTCTAGCTCCGCTGGGGCTCCGATAAATACAGGCGGAGGCACTGCGCCCCGCCAATACACAACGAACCTTCCCGATGGCTCCCCGATGGACATAGAAATCGTAGACGAAGGCGCCGGCGATATCTCCGGTAGTTTCGCGGTAGCGGCAACCACTGGCCCCTACGCCTTCGAAGCCGGATCGTTAGTTGGATCTATTACCGGAGACTCCGTTACGGTTGAGTGCATAAACTCGGACGGCACCGAATTTCAAATGACCGGAACCCAGGGCTCGAACGGCTTTCAACTCACCCGATCCGATATTCCGGGAACCGTCCTTTCGTTTACTCTCGAGGCCCCGTCGCCACGATTTCGAGCTGACTCGACATCTTCGGTACAGACGAAGCTAACGCTTGGACTCGGCGGTACTTCAGGCAAGTTAACGTTTAGCACCACGGCATACTCGGTCCAGGGCCCAATGACCGAATACAGAGGCACCTATGCCGGCGTACCCGCTACTTTTTGGCAGTACAACACGGGGCTGGCAAAGATTGTGCTAAGCATCGATCCGATAACGGTGGATACAGCCACCTACAATTCACTTAGACTTACCGACCTTCCAACGGTTACGGTCAGCAGTAGTTCCGCCTTTATGACTTCCTATAGCACGGTGACTAAATCTTCGTTCCTAACAGCGCATGGCCAGTCCTGCGCACCGTAGATGGCTCTACGGTGCCGCGTAGGCATGTCCGCCGATTTGAATGACTTGTTGAACATCTTGGGTGACACCAGAGAATTCGTGCTCATGTATCCATGGAAAATCTACCGGCAACAACTGGCGGCGGCTCCTAAGGCTTCTAAGAGATCTGTAGCGGCTTCGGCGTCGCGGAATTCAGAACATGCCTTTTTGATTTGCGCGCGGCAAGTTCGGCGCAAGCCATGGAGCAGAATTCTCTGGTGACCCGACGAGTTGCAATGTATCCCAATGCTCTATTGCGAGCCCATTGGCATCCATTTGACAGATGTCAACTCCGGCGATCCCAGAGTCATTGGGATCGTCGTTGAACAAATTAAGGAAATTCACGTGGGCGAAAACGAAATCTCCTACGGCGATAATCTTATGAACAACCACCCGCGCATTAGATCGATTCTTTGTGATCTGGCCGAAAAACTTGCCCAACACTTGAGCGCCATCAGGAATTAGCGGGTGGTGCTGAATGTAATCGGGAGCCATAAACAGACCAATAGACTCTTCCGATCGTTTCCGGTTGATGACCGTGTCGTAAACACGACTATAGTCGCTGAGAGGGCTGGCGCAGAAGGTAAATGAGGTTGTCTCTAAACCGGCTAGAATAAAATGCCGGTACTCGGTGCTGGTGACCGTCTTATAGCTCTTGACCCGCATTTACCACTTTAGCATTTAGAATATTCATCCTAGCATGATAGAATCAGCATTTCATGTCAGGAACCCTAAGAAGACAGTGGAAGTACCAGAGGTCATGTCGCCTAGACCTTAGGCATGCTGATGTGAGGGCCGAAACAAATTTGCTTGGAGTGGGGAAAGATGTGCGTTGCTCGACCAAAGCGCAAACCCAAGATCGCAGTGTGAGTAAAGATGCAAGCTGATGCCGACCCTGTTGACGACGAATCGCGCCTTCTAGACGCCCTAGTCAATGCGAGACAAACTCTCGATTTTGCCACTTTGGGCAAGATCGATGATGGAATCTACTTGATGGTACTTAAGGCAATCTTCGCCAAACACCTTGAGTTCAATATTACAACGCTGTCCAGCAAAGACGAGTTCGGAATATACCTTCAGCCTTTTCTTAGAGGGCTTGTTGAAGAGCTGATCTATCTGGCGTATTTCTCGGAGCAAGATGAGAGATTGTGCGATGAATTATTGATCGCGATGCAACAGCTTCAGGTCTTCGAGTTTTGCGGGCGACAAGCTAGCTTCTTTTCAAGGAATCGCAGCTTGCAGCCGATTTATCTTCCGCAAATGCACGGACTGGACGGAAACAGGGTGACCGATGAGGCAAAATCGAACCTAAGCGCCAGGTGGTGGGCCCTGGGGCATGAGGCTCCCCCGACGACCAAAGAACTGGCACGGCTGGCCGGCATGGATGAAATCTATGAGTATTTGTTTGCCGGAACATCGCGAACCGTTCACTTTTCACCTGCATCTCTATTAAGGCTCGGTTGGGCGCAGGTAGACGGTGACGACCCCTCGAAGGCTAGACTTGATAAAGCCTATGAATTTGGTCTTAAAGGATTCGGATGGTATTACGCTAAGTTTGTTAAATTCTATGGCGCATGGATCTTACGTGAACTTGTAGGAATTGTGAGCAAGCAATTCGACCATGAGGTGATGGAGTCCCTCTCTTCGGTCCTTGATATCTATGTGTCGCCTACGTCAACTCTTCGATGGCCAGAACTTATTACGTTTGAGGAGATGAACATCGGTATTGAAGACGGAATCCACTGTTTCCGTTTCATTAACAACCCGTTTGGGACAGCTTTGATAGACGGCATACCAGCACAGTTTCGAACAGCGCAGGAGTAAGTCAAGATTGCGGGCGTTCCAAACTGCCTGGCTGCCCAGTACTTTCGACCAACCATTGCGATTAGTCTAAATAAGGCTTGTTTGGAGACTGAATTCAGGTTCAAAAAGTAGTGGCACACCACGCGGGACATATTCCGAACTCTTGAGGCTGGGCTGCATGACGACAACCGAATTGAATCTTGGCCAGTCAAAGCCCGAATCGCATTCACTAAATCGGAATCCCGGGTAATCCTGGAGCTCCGTCGGGGCAAATCCGCTAAGAGAACGGAACCGGGCAGATTTTTAGAGCGACAAGGGCTCATTGCTTCGGAAATGGCGGGGGCGACAGCTTGCGAATCATTAGGAGCTTCGGCGACGCAGGACCGAGGAGGCGGGAAGAGCCCTAGTCGAACACTGGCGATTGGGAATGGACTCGCCTCTGGTCCGCTTTGGCGAGCCGTGATATTACTGTCCGGGCAGGGAATGCTTGCGAACAATATGGCGGCCCTTCGTTCATTCGTCCGAGCTGGCTCACTCTGATCGGCGATAGCATGAAGCCTGCAATTCTTCTCGAAAGCAATAGCCGACTCGTTCTAGTTATCGTGAAATTTGGGCCGATTAGCGACTGCTCGTAAAGCCCGTCCTCGCTCGACTCGTGGTGTTCGTTGTAATGCCGGCTCCCGGTCAGGGCCTCCATTTCCTCGTGAATGTGGCAAACGCCAGCTAAGAATTCGGTGGTTGGTTTGATCGATTCGGGAGATTCTGCCATGGCGTCGAGCTTGTGGCTGACTGGGCTGTTTCTCTGAGATACCGTAACCGGAAGTCGTTGACCATAAATGCAACGTCAAAACCCGTCCATTTTTGCAGCTTGCTCCCAGTGTTCAAAATGCCTCTTCATATCCGATCGTGCCCAAAGATTGGCGTATTGCACCCTTCTCTGCTCGTAATCGTATGGGACAACTGAATCCCCCGCAAACTCTCTCCAGATCCTTCCAAGAATGCTCGCGGCAACATTCGACTTTCCAGCAGTCGGCTCCAAAATGAATTCAGCAATGGTCCAGTCTGCACCTCTAGACACACGCCTCAATACTTCCCAGTCAAGAACTCCGCCCTCTGAATTACCTTCGCTCTTAAACTCCAATCCGCCATGAGGTGAGATACTCCTAAGCATCTCTATTGCCTCAACGAGTTCATCTGGAACCTGACGCCGCATTTCAGCTTCCCGAACTAGCTCATAAAGAATATCCACAAGCTGAAACGTTTGATCCCGAAGCTCTCCCCGAACTGAATTGACCGAATATTCGAAAAAGTCGCGAATTTGACTGGGGTCGATTCCCGCAGTCCTCCTATGACCATGATGCGCCAGAGCGTTCAGGACCTCAAACACGGTTTCCTCTCGTTCTCGCTCCGAAGGGCTCTCCGCTGCCCTCTCCAGCAAATAGAAAGCCTCTGAAAGAACACGATTGTCAGCCCCTTTATCCGATAGAAAGTAACGAAACTCTGAATCTAAGCGCTCAAGGAGGCCGTGCGTTTCCGAATTGACGAATGAATAGTGTTCTCCGAGCCGAAACATTAGCCGTCTAAAGTGTTGATAGGCCTCTTCGATGCGGCTATTTCCCTTCATCTTCTTGATAGAGTCTAAAAAGTTAGAGCTGGCCTTCGCTGCCGATGACTTCTGCTTTAAAGTCTTACCTACTGATCTGTCCATAGACTCACGCGCGCGCATTACCGTCCAATGGAATCGCTCAATTTCCGCTTTTGAAACGCGGTAGTTCTCCTCCACCTTGCCGAGACGAGCTGACTTAATCGATCGAATTTTCTTCAATTTTGCTTGATCCCAAAGTGACTTTGAAGTGAGTGCCACAGCAAATCGATCGTTTGGAACTGTTGCCTTTATCAGATCAATATCGGCGGAATCCTTAACTTCGACGACTGTAGAAACACCAAGGTATGGGAGCAGGTCCGCGTCATATGGAGCTACGCCGGTCGGAGCCAAGACCCACGGGACCCGCTGCATGGAGGCCGAAATGGCGGGATGCGTTTTCAGGGTCTTATGTACTGTAATGTCCCGGCTTCTGTTTGAGCGCAGGTCAGTGGGCGCGCAAACAATAAGAAAAGCTGCGATGTTTTTAGCCACATCTTCCTTGAGTACTTCAAGAAAAGATAGCCTTTCGTAGTCTACACGAAGCCTGTCAAGGGTAAGCGGCAGCTTACCATCACGGTCAAAGACGGAAAGGGAGGGATATCGGAGAGTGGTTTTACCATCTACGGACTCAACCTCTTCTAATTTTGGAACGTTCTTCTGATCTTTGGGTACTATTATGCCATTGCAGATTAATGCTGGAGCTGTTTCGTAAGTCCAGCCGACTGAATGATAACCAAGCGGAAATATCCAGTGAAATGTGCTTGGGGAACTTTCGAGGCTTCCGGGAAGTTCTGTTGACTGTTTTAACACGCCACCGGAGGTTGAAATTCTCCTAACTCGCGGTTCATCTAAGCAGTACCAGTCCCATTGATCTATTAGGTTATTTTCTTCACTGCTCGACCTCTGCATAAACGCTGGTGGGCTTTTCGTGATGACCTCAATTCTTGTCCCGGGTGTCTCTTTGTGAACATGACGAATACTCAGCGGCTTATCTGTTAGTTCGGATTCAAATTCTAAGCCCTCATCCGGGCCGACACCAATAAAACGCGTTGTAACTTTTATTGACACCTGTTTCGGATCGTCTGCTAGGAGAAACGCTGCAAGAGCGCCAACTCCAAAGCGGCCCGATCGCAGCACTAATGAGTTGCCTTTGTCATCA
>Ga0206816_1017_pt1 | contig 45791 bp, 40 predicted proteins | sample Alteio_BWOrgCont_88_FD_152866 | JGI IMG/M metagenome (GOLD analysis project Ga0206816, IMG submission 152866) | Enriched cells from forest soil in Barre Woods Harvard Forest LTER site, Petersham, Massachusetts, United States -... | ecosystem: Environmental > Terrestrial > Soil > Temperate forest >... | reverse complement strand
ACCGCCGCCAATATCAACCAATCCCGCATTCTCTTCACCGGCTTCGGCAAGGATATGCGGACCTTTCTTGGGTAATGTTTTTAGCCAGGTGATAGAGTTCTTATAAGAACAATGTTCGGACCACATGACGGAGAAAATAGATAGTTCGGTGAAGTTTGGATCACGTCCGAGAATCTCTTTTATTCGTTCAAATTCTTCTGGCAGCAAGCCCAATTTCTTGGCGGTTTCTAATGTAGGGAGCGCGGTTTCAGTAGTCATAGTCAATGTTATAATGTATTAATTTAATGCGATGCAAAAGTAGGAAAATTTAGAGAAGGAAAAGGAGCCACCGATTTCATGAATCAAAATATAATTTGTGAAAGTAGTGGCTCCTTTAAATAAAAAAAGGCATCCATATTTCAGGATGCCTTATCACTATAAACTAAAAACAAATGAATCACCAAATTACTGCCCGTTCGTTTTCGGGTCTCCACATTTTATCGCCTTGTTTGATATTAAAGGCTTGGTAGAATTCTTTCATGTTTGACAAAGGTCCCAGCACTCTGAAGTTAGGAGGAGAATGTGGGTTTGTCTTTACTAATTTCTTTAAAGATTCAGGACGCATATTTGTTCGCCAGCCTTGAGCCCAAGAGATAAAGAATCTTTGTTCGCCGGTGAAACCATCTATCTTTTCATTTTTGGCGTTGCCATCTTTGCATGCTTTCTCATAAGCATAATAAGCTATCGTTAAGCCACCAAGATCCGCAAGATTTTCTCCCAATGTCAAGTGCCCATTCACATGAACAGTATCTATCGCAACAAAAGAATCAAACTGACTGGCAAGGATTTCTCTCTTGGCTTTGAACTTCGCTTTGTCATCTTCTGTCCACCAGTTATTCAAGTTGCCTTGAGCATCATATTGACATCCCTGATCATCAAAACCATGAGTTAATTCATGCCCGATGACAGCTCCCATACATCCATAATTCACAGCATCATCAGCCATTGCATTAAAGAAAGGAGTCTGCATGATTCCGGCAGGAAATACTATTTCATTCAGCGTAGGTTCGTAGTATGCATTCACGGTTGGAGGAGTCATCTGCCATTCCATTCTGTCCACTGGTTTGCCCAGCTTATTTATGTTTCTCTTGAATTCAAAATTATGCGTACGCATCACATTCTGAACATAAGAATCCTTCTTGATATCCAATGTAGAATAGTCTCTCCATTTGTCAGGATAAGCCAGTTTCTTCATCACGACATTCAATTTCTCAATAGCTTTCTTTTTGGTGGCAGGACTCATCCAATCCAATTTATTGATACGATCTTTATATGCTGCTATCAGATTATCAACCATAATATTCACTCGCTTCTTGGAGTCGGCACTAAAATATTTCTCTACATATAATTGTCCCAATGCCTCGCCCATAGAGCCATCTGTAGCTTCCAGGCAACGTTTCCAAAGTGGTTTCATTTCCTTGGTGCCGGAAAGAATTGTTTCATAGAAATAGAAATCCTGCTTCACAAATGCATCACTCAAATCACTCGCAAAGGTATTGATGATATCCCATCTTAAATAATTCTTCCAGTCATTAATAGAAGTTGATTTCAGCAGTTCATTTACTTCTTTATAGAAGTCTGGCTGACCCACGATAACATCTTTAATCCCGCTTACGCCGGCAGATGTAAAGAAACTATCCCAGTTAAAATCAGGTGCCAGTGTCTTTAATTCCGCAACCGTCTTTTTATTATAATTCAATTCAGGATCGCGCATATCTACTCGCTTCCTTGATGCCTTTGCCATCGCAGTTTCCAGTCTGAATATTCCTTCTGCCGTCTTGCGCGCCATATCTTCCTGATCTCCCAATAGAATCAACATCTTCATGATGTTGTCAACATATTCTTGCTGAATCTTCACAGAGGCTTCGTCGGTATTGACATAATAATCTCTGTCTGGAAGCCCAAGCCCGCCTTGCGCAAAGGTACAGATCATCTCGGTACTCTTCTTCTCGTCTTGCGTTACATAGAAATTAAACAAAGATTTCACGCCTATGCTATGCAGATAGCCGATGGTGTTAATCAAATCCGTGGTGTTCTTCATCGCATTGACCTTCATGAAGAGCTCCTTCAAAGGCGCAGCGCCATCAGCATCACGCTTCACAGAGTCCATGCCGGTGGAATAGAAATCACGAATCTTTTGTTTGTTGCTGCCCTGCACAGCACCTTTATCCAAAGAAGTTTCGTCAAGGATAGTGTGAAGGTTATTGATATTCTTTTCGCGCAATTCATTGAAGCTGCCCCACGAGCGTTCTGTGGCTGGGATAGGGTTGTTCTTCAGCCAATTCCCATTGACATATTCATAGAAATCATCGCTCGCTTTGGCGTTAGTATCAAAATTCGAAAGGTCTATAGCCTTGAATTTCTCTGCCGTAACGGCACTTCCGGGATTGCCGGCATTGATTGTAATGTTCATTCCAACTATTACTAATAAGGTGTATATGATTTTATAATTCATGATATATTTTATTTGGCGCAAATTTACTTAATATTTAATTAATATAAACTTCCCTCCATCACATTTAACTAAATTGTAACGCGATTATTCCAAAACATCCTCCCGCACATCCCGCACATCCCTCAAATGTTCGCTGATGACTACATAATTATAAAAGAAAAAGCAACAGGTATTGATGTCTTTCTTATTGGCGATGGCAGCTAATATCTGGGTGGCATCTTCCGCGGTAATGATCTTGCTTTCGACATAGAATCCGATAATCATCTTGATACTGGCGACGCAGAAGTGAAGATTATAGAGATTGTAATTAATGACACTGTTTTTTACCTGCTGGATATAGATATTATTCTCCAAAGTATCCTTGACTAATTCAAAAAAAGGGTTCAGCAATTCAGTCGTCCGCTCCTCGATGAAGGGTGTTGTATCTTTATTAAACAGCACCTTCGAAAATTCCTTCTGCATGTCGGATACCATGTCATAGAAGGCATTCAGCTTATCCATCAGTTCATAGCGAATAAGAAATAACTGCTCATAAGTCAGCGTATTCATATCCGGAATGCTAAATAAAAGCCCGGAAAGAAATGTCGATGATTGATCATCTTCAATGTCCTTTTCTGACAGCACAAACTGATCGAAAAACTGGATGGCATCGGTCTTGGTAAAGGCTTTTATCAGGCGATCTGACATGGTAGCCGTCTTCTTGTTTTCGTCAGGATCATAGATGGTGATGCTCAAGACATTGTCGGTATAGAATTTTATCAGCGGCATCTTATGATCTTCCTCCAGGTTCATTCTTTCCTGCTCTACGGTCTCTGTTTTCAAGGTATTGATACCGATGTTGAGCCGCTCCATATAGACTATTTCATCTTTTATTTTATATTTCTGGTTCCTTAATTCCTTCTCTTCTTTAAACATTCGGGTACCTTCCTCAAAGAGTTCATTCTTATTCTCAAGGTCACTATTGGCAACGGTATCGAGATAATATTCCTTGATTTTTCTGACCGTCATCTTTTTATAATTACAATAGAAAACAATGTCTCTGAAATTATAATTCACCACCGTCACTTTCTCTGCCAATAACAATGCCGTCTTGACCATTGCCAATTCATCATCATGATAGAATTCAGATTTCTCGGTATTGAATATGAGTAATTCCATACTATTATAATTAGGAATCAGGGTGTATAAAAATCGTAATTCCTAATTGCCCTTATCCTTTGACATCATAAGGATCCGACAAATCGCTTATAAATTTATCGCCATTCTTAGAGATGGAATAAATGCTATAATCCTGAGCAGGAGTTAAGGTCTTGAAAGTTACAACCTTTCCTTTGTTATCAATAGTAAGCATCAAGAATTGGTATGCATAAGCAGCAGTAATTTTTAATTGACCCTCTGTTATAGATACCACTGCTTCCGGCGTAACAGGTGAAGTGACAGGGGCTTTTGAAATGGCGAAGAAAAAGGTAATATTTGGTGTAGCATAAGGATGAGTATTAATAATTTTAGCATCTACAGTGCCGGTTCCGGTGTTTTTTGCAGATATTTGAGGAGTTACAGGTTTGATTTTTTTGGTAATTCCTACTTTTTGAGGAGTCAGATGTGATTGAAGGATATTAGTATAAGCCTGATCGCGAGTTACAGCATTGATAGGCAGATTGGCAATCACTTGCACCTGCGAAGCATAGCTTTTTAAGATGACTTTTCCGGCATCCATAGCATCCTTAATTGCACTTTTATTCCCCTTTGTAGGCGAAGCAGTCCAAACATCAATCGCCTCTTGAATAGCAGTGGCGGCATTCGTCATTGTGGTATAGAATGCCGTGAGGATAGCCGGATTAGCATATAAAGTAGTTCCCGTACCAGCGCTTACGCAGTCTACAATGTACTGTTTCAATACACTTGCCCTTTTAATTAACATGAAAACCGTAATTTTCACTAATACCATTTTTAATAGTCCCATATTATTATTTATTTAAGTTTAATTTTGAATTTTTAGGATCGCATCTGGAATTAATTTCACCTGTCTAATTTCTGGATTCATCGTGACCGGAGCCAGAACAGTCGTGACCGGAGCCAGAACTGTCGTGACCAGAGCCAGAACTGTCATGACCGGAGCCAGAACTGTAGTAGCTGGAGTAAAACACGGTCGTGCCCGGAGCCAGAACTGTCGTGACCAGACCAAATCACTATGTTCCCAGACCAAATCATGGTTGTTCCAGGACCAGACACGGTCATTCCAGGAGCAAACACGGTTAATCCAGTTTTGAGAAGCTATTAACTCCTCACAATTCTGGTTCCCTGCCTTTCGATTATCTATCTTTTCGGTCTTCATTATATGCTTTCTACATAGAGAGCAAATAAAGAGACATTTTGAGTCATCTAAACCGAAAATAATTTATTAAAGCCCCAAAAATAGTTTGATTTTTTCCTGGATTCTTGACAATGCCTTACGCAGGTAACCTTCTGTAATATCAAGGGCGTCAGCAATATCAAAATTATTCATTTCATCTTTAATTTTCATCTTATAAATTGTCCGATCTTTTTCAGAAAAAGTCGCAACAGCCCCATCCATGAGATTAATATGTTCCTGTTTAATGATGGCATTAATATCCTCTTTATCTTCAAAATAACCATCATTCTTCTGATTCCCAATAGCCTCCTCAATATCCACATTGATTACCCGATTCTTGTCAATATCCATTTTCACGGTATTAGCAAGCCTCAATATAATGGTGTTCACGAAGCCCACAAATTTATTCATCTCCACATATTTCCCCTTCCAAAACAGCTCCCAGAAGATATCCATCGCCCTTCCCACAGCATCTTCGGCATCCTCCGCTCTCTCAAACTTTGTCTTTGCAAAAGCAAGAAAAATATCATTACATTCAATAAACAATTGACCCTTCGCCACGCCGCCATCCTCACCAATCCCCACGATAACGAGCAATCCGGCACACTTAATACCAAGCAATTCAGCGATTTGATTCTTGGTCAATGGGGGAATCTTTCCTTTGGAAGGAGGTATTGGTTTCTTCATGTTATAAGAAAATAAATCTTATGATTTATTTTCACCTTTTGGTTTATCTCTTTCAATAGATATGCCTTTATCTATCCCTTCCTTCATCCCTTGGGCACGAGCATCTGCAATTGTTGTGCGTTTCTTTCTTGGCGTTGTAGGTTTCTTTTTGCTTGTTGTAGGTTTACTTTTAGTATTTCCATTGTTTCGCAAAACAAGAAATAACACAATAACAACAACAATACCAATGATAATAATCCCTTTCGGAAAACCTGCTGTAAGTAACAATAATAAGTTCATAATTTTAATAGATTAAGTTTTTAATAGATATCAGTTGGCAAAAGTAGGAAAATTCTTGGATGCCTTTGGCTATTGAAAAATTTTACATCTTTGCAGGAATAAATAAAAATGACGATAACTCCTGAAAGGTAATCCTATCCACTTTATCATTAGATCATTTTCCGAAGAAGTCTATTGTCGAATTCCACGTTGGCACCGGGCAAAAATCGAAACTTATCCTCCACCTCAATAATGGGATATTAAGGTTTGGTTTTGCTTGCTTGATAATTATTCTGATTTCTTAAAGTCTGCAATATCTATCTTCTGTTTGCAGAAATCAAACTCCACAGATTGATTGTTAGAACAGACTATCACCAGGCGATTCATCGCATATTTATCTATCAAGCCACGATACCATTCCATACCTTTCTTATCCAGGTTAGAAGTAGGCTCATCCAGCAATAACAACGGGGTATCAGATAAAATCGCCAAGGCTAATTTCACCCGCTGTTTCATTCCCGATGAGTAATATTTAAGATGCTTGTTTTTAGATTTCTTAAGGTCAATGATTTCGATTACCTGCTCTATTATTTCGCTATGCTGAATTTGTTTATCGTTGTTCAGGATTTGTTTATCGTTGTGCTGGATTTGTAATCCTGCACCAATATATTTCTTGAATTTGAAATGGAATTCTATAATCTCTGCAAGGGTAAAGTCCTCAATCAAATCTATGTAAGGCGTAGCAATACTGAAGTGCCTGAAGACTTGTTCGACAGGGATGATATTATCCTCCATCGAATAAACTATCGTCCCTTCATTGGGAATCACCAAACCGGAAACTATCTGGAGCAAAGTTGATTTCCCGGAACCATTCGGTCCTATGATAACACAAGGCTCTCCGGTGCGGAATTCAAAGTTTATGTTTCGGAATATCCAGTCGAGATGATAACGCTTCCCGATATTATTCAGGTTTATTTTCATCTTCAGAATATCCCTTCATAATACCTTTTTCGGAACTGCGAATGAAAGAAATTATTTCATCCCGAACAGGAGTAGCAGCCATTTCAGATTCAACGATTTCAAGGGCACGGGAATTCCGATAACCCTTTACAAAAATGATCCTGTAAATATTCAATATCTCCTCAATCGTCTCCTGGCTGAAACCCCTTCTCTTTAAACCAACAGAATTAATTCCGATATAAGAAAGAGGCTCATTGGCAGCACGAACAAAAGGCGGCACATTCTTCCGAACCAACGAACTTCCAGCAATGAAAGCATGTGCACCAATCCGTATGAATTGCTGTACCGCCACCAAGCCTTCGAGAATGGCAAAGTCCTCAACAATTACATGCCCGGCGAGCGTAACATTATTGGCAAGAATGCAATTATTCCCAACAATGCAATCATGAGCGATGTGTACATAAGCCATCAATAAACAATTGCTCCCGACGACGGTTTTACCAAGGGCGGCAGTGCCCCTGTTGACTGTAACAAACTCACGAATGGTGGTGTTGTCTCCAATCTCTGCAGTAGTATCTTCTCCGATAAATTTCAAATCCTGTGGAATGGCAGAAATAACAGCACCGGGAAAGATATTGCAGTTCTTACCAATCCTTGCACCAGGCATAATAGTAACGCTTGAACCAATCCAGGTTCGATCGCCAATAACAACGTTATCATGAATTGTTGTGTAGGGGTCAATCTTAACATTGGCACCTATTTTTGCATCAGGGTTTATTGAAGTATGTGGGTATTCCATAAGGATAAAATTGTTTTTAAAGAGGCGCAAATATATAGAAATTATGAAAGGCTTGTGGAAGGAATAAATATTTGCTTTACTCAACCCCATCATTCGATTGTTTGAAGAATTAATACTTTTGTCCCCAATAAAATTATCTAATAAGCATACAAAATGAAAGTACTGAAACTAATAATCGTAGCATTGTTGTTATTGGAATGTATCATTCCAGCCAAAGCCCAAAACATGACCCCAGAAACGCTCTGGAAGATGGGAAGAGTCAGCGACCCGCAACTTTCGCCTGATGGAAAAGTCGTGGTTTATAATGTGAGGTATTACAACCTTCAAGCCAATAAAGGGCATACAGATATTTACAGAATCAATGTGGATGGAAGTAATAAAGTACTGCTTGCCTGCGACTCCACAAATTATTCCAGTCCAAAATGGAGTGCCGATGGGAATAAGATTTTTTTCCTATGCAATAAATCCGGCAGCAACCAAATCTGGCAGATGGATGCCGATGGCAGCAACAAGGCGCAGGTGAGTAATGTCACCACTGATATTTCCAATTATGGTTTCTCGCTGCTCAATCATATCATTTGGTTCACACAGGATGTGAAGCTCGATAAATCAACGCAAGACATCTACCCCGATTTGCCAAAAGCTACTGGACGAATCATTGACAATCTTATGTATCGCCATTGGGACGAATGGGCTGATGGCACCTACTCCCACGTCTTTGTAGCGCCATATCATGATGGCAAGATGGTGCCGGGAAGCATGATGGATATTATGAGAGATGAGAAGTTTGACAGCCCCCTGAAACCTATGGGCGATGAAGGTCAGATTGCCTGGGCGCATGATGAAAAACGGATTGCTTATACCTGCAAGAAACTCTCCGGAAAGGACTATGCTACCAGCACTAATTCTGATATTTATATGTTCAATGTCATCACCGGAGCCACCGTGAATCTTAGCGAAGGAATGATGGGGTATGATGTCAATCCCTGCTTCTCGCCTGATGGTCATAAGATAATCTGGTTGAGCATGAAGACTGCGGGATACGAGGCAGATTGCAACAGAATCTTCGTTTATGATTTCGATACCAAGACCAAAAAAGAGCTGACTGAAGGCTTCAAATACAGCGTCGAGAAAGCCGAATGGAGTCCTGACGGAAAGATGATTTATTTCCTTGCAGGCATCAATGCTACCGAACAAGTTTTCTCATTGAACCCTGATGCAAATGCCAAGGATGCTATCAAACAAATCACCAATGATGTAGCGGATCATACTGACTTCACATTAGTCAATAACGGTCATGAGAATGTGATGGTCACTTCCATGATGAATATCTCCATGCCTACCGAATTATTCAACATCAATCTTACCACCGGAGCTTCCAAACAAATAACCTTCACCAACAAAGAAATTCTATCCACTTTCAAGATGGGCAAAGTAGAGAAGCGTATGGTGAAAGCCACGGATGGCAAGGATATTCTGACATGGGTCATCTATCCTCCGGACTTCGATGCGACTAAGAAATATCCTGCCTTATTGTATTGCCAGGGAGGTCCTCAAAGCACCGTCAGCCAGTTCTTTTCCTATCGTTGGAATTTCCAGTTGATGGCTGCCAATGGTTACATAATCGTGGCTCCAAACCGTAGAGGTCTCCCGTCTTTCGGTGAGGAATGGAATGCTGAAATCAGCGGTGACTGGGGCGGACAGGCGATGAATGATTTATTGAGCGCAATAGATAATGTCTCCAAAGAACCCTTCGTCAACAAAGATAAACTCGGTGCTGTGGGTGCCAGTTTTGGCGGCTATTCGGTCTATTGGCTGATGGGGCATCACAACAAAAGATTCAAGACTTTCATTGCCCACGATGGCGTCTTCGATTTGGAAAGTATGTACGGCACCACCGAAGAATTATGGTTCCCCGATTACGATCTCGGAGGTTCATACTACAAGACTCCGATGCCGGAAAGTTATGCCAAATTCAATCCCATAAACTTCGTTAAATATTGGGACACTCCGATCCTTATTATTCACAATGAAAAAGATTTTCGAGTCCCCGTCTCACAAGGAATGGAAGCCTTCACCGCAGCCCAATTAAAAAATATTCCAAGTCGCTTCCTCTGCTTCCCCGACGAAAACCATTGGGTCCTCAAGCCACAAAATTCCGTCCTCTGGCAGCGCATCTTTTTCGATTGGCTGGATAGGAGCTTGAAATAACAATTGACAATGGATAATTGACAATTTACAGTCTTCAAATTGTCAATTATCCATTGTCAATTTCCTTCATCGTCTTGTTGCCCCGCCGCAAAAGCGGACGGCATCACAAGACGATGAAAGGAAACATTTCCGGATTCATAATCTCCACTCATGTAGTTTCATATACAGCCAAAGAAAATGATTTTACTTGGCTGTAAAACCATTTTACAGACAAGTAAAATCATTTTCTTTGGCTGTAAATTGGTTTTACAGTGAAGACTAATCATTTTTCTTGTCAGTAAAATGGTTTTACAGGGAAGACTAATCATTTTTCTTGGCTGTAAAATGGTTTTACAGCGAGGACTAATCATTTTTCTTGTCAGTAAAATGGTTTTACAGTGAAGACTAATCATTTTTCTTGTCTGTAAAATGGTTTTACAGTGAAGACTAATGATTTTATTTGGCTGTAAAAGTGATAAACATCGGGAAAAAGGAGGTTTTAACAGGGAACAAGGACTATTTAGAACACTGTAAACTGATATAATGTTGGGTTATCTTTACTGTCAGGACTTCAAAACATAGTGGCAACAAGGCATTATATAGTTGTCTTATTCCAAGAAATTCTATTACCTTTGATAAAAATCATCTTCTATCCGGAATTTTTTGTTTATTTTTGTACCCTCAAAAATTTACATGATAATATTCTTTTTTAAAACCATTTCCAATGAATAAATTATACCAATCCATCTTAATCCTTGTAATGTCTTTTTTTGCAATAAATTCCAAAGGACAAACTGAAAACACCACCTCTGCCACAAAACAAATCGTTACAGCCCAGCAATGGAATGAAATGAAAAAGGCTGGAACTATCACCCCGAATGCCACGATGTGGGACCCGAATGCCGAGCATCCTGTTTTTCATCCTGTAATCTCCCCATCATCTCACAATGCCTCCAAAAGAGAAAAGTCATCAAATATCTGTGAATGTTTTCAAGAAATTGATACTTCATGGCATGTGGTTCCGGTATATCCCGGCAATTCTACCGCCGTAGCTCCCTGGTGGGGTTCTGATGATGATGCATCACATATTATTCCGCTTCCTTTTTCATTTTGTTTTTATGGACATAACTATGATTCCTGCTACATAAACACGAATGGAATCATAACTTTTGGACAGCCTTATACTGTTTTTAATCCCATCGGTTTAGCATTCGATACCGTGAAAATGGTGGCTCCCTTTTGGGCTGATGTCGAGAATGAATTAGCTCCTGTAGGCGGTGTTATTTATTATAAAATGACACCGACGGCATTGTTGGTAAGATGGGATAGCGTAGGGTATTACAGTAATGGAATAACAGATGCGGGCGGGCATCATGATAAATTATGCGATTTCCAATGTATCATTACCAATGGGACGGATCCCTTGGTGCCGAATGGGAATAATGTGAAGTTCTGTTATGGAATCATGCAATGGACAACAGGTGATGCAAGCAATGATTCTGCGGGCTTTTGTGGAATCGGAGGGACTGGTTTTCCTGCCGTTGTCGGAGCTTCCAATGGAAATGGAAACAGTACGGATTATGTTCAATTCGGACAATTCGGTCGCCCCGGTAATGCCTATAATACTCCGGTAGATCCCTATCCATATTCCGGCGTGGGCTGGTTGCAGAATCAGACTTTTGTTTTCAGTACCTGCACCAGTAATAATATTCCGCCCGTGGCGCAGGGCATCAGCTATTGCGATACCATCAGGATGTGTGCCAATGATACTTTGTTTCTGCCTGTCCATTTTCTTTCGCCGGAAGCGAATCAGATTACGCATGATACTGCATGGAGCAATATGACCGGCTTCCAGATCGTGAGCGATACCACAGCAAATGATGCTTACATCGGGGTGAGGATTATTGCTTACACGATAAATTATGGCGTGAATTCGGTAACCTTCCAAGCCATTGATAATGGAAGTCCGCATGATACCACGACGATTACTTTGTATATCAAAGTGGATACATTCACCTTGGCGCAACCTGTTATTTCCAATCTTCATCAATTTATTTGTCCGAATGCCATTGATACTATTTGGGTGAATAATCCTCCTGTTTATAATTCCTATTCCTGGAATACTGGTGCTACGACTGACACTGTTTTTGTATCGAATGGAGTTTATAAAGTTGCCGTTACATCGCCCAATGGATGCAGGGCTTGGGCTACTGATACCGTGAATGTTTATCCGGGTTCCATTCCGGTCATTACTGGAATCTTACAGCATTGCACAGGCGATAGTTCCTTGCTGAATGCCGGCAATGGATATATTTCTTACCAATGGTCAACCGGAGCAACAACCCAAACTATTTATGCCATCACCGGAACCTATTCCGTAACCGTTGTGGATTCTCATGGATGTGTTGGTGCCTCTGCCCCTGTTACAGTCGTTGCCGGGAATTTGCAACCTGTCATTACTGGAATGACACATGTTTGCAGTGGTGACAGTGCTCATCTTACGACTTCAATTTCCTATTTCCATTATCATTGGTCGAATGGCGGCACCTCTCAAATTAATGGGGTATTGCAAGGCTCCTATACTGTTACAGTTTCTGATTCTTCTGGTTGCACCGGAACGGCTTCCATCGTTGTTACCGCTTCCCAAAACCCAACACCGATTATTTCCGGCATTAATCATTTCTGTGGAAATAGCGGTACCACCCTCACCACGCAACATGATTCTTTATACAATTGGTCAAGTGGAGGCACCTCTCAAACAATCATTGCCGGTGCCGGAATCTATATCGTAACAGTTACCGATTCATTAGGCTGCGTGGGCACTTCCCCACCTGATACTGTCATTGAACATCCGAGTCCCACACCAGTCATTACCGGCGGTGATCATATTTGCGATACGGGAACTGTTACCTTGACGACAGGGGTTTTCGTAAATTACTTCTGGTCGAATTCCTCAACCACTGAGACCATTAGTGTTTCTCCATTAACCACCATCATTTACACCGTTATCGTTACGGATAATAATGGCTGCACTGGGATTTCTCCAGGCTTCACAGTTACTGTTCTGAATCCACAAGTTACCATTTCCGGTAATGCTCATAACTGCGATACCGCCACTTCGATAATGACTGCCACATCCGGCTATGCCCATTATCTTTGGAATCCAGGAGGCGATACAATAAATACCAAGCGAGTGAATAACGGAACCTATTCTGTAACAGTTACGGATACCTTCGGATGCACTGCTACTGCCTCATTCCATGTGAGACAAAGTGCAAGCCCCATTCCAGCCATTAATGGAGATACGGTCTATTGCGGCACCGATAATGTTACATTAACTGCTGCCCCGAATGGCATGGCATCTTATACCTGGTCGAATGGCACCTTGACCCAGAGCGGAGTTTTCAGTGAAGGAACCTATTACATTACCATTACCGATACCTCTGGTTGTCATGGCGTAGATAGTATTTACATTCAGCAGCATCCTCGCCCGACACCTGTCATTACAGGAGATTCGACCTTCTGCGCTTATGACAGCACCCAGCTTTCGGTTGATTCCACCTATAGCCAATATCTCTGGAATAACACTGCCACCACCCAATCCATTACCACACATACCAGCTCTATCTACACCGTTACCGTTACCAATCAATGGGGCTGCACCGGCACTTCCCAAGTCTTCACTACCGATGTCAAGAATGTGCCCTTAGCGGCATTCACAATTTATACTCCGATAGTTGGTCGCCCGGATACCATTATTCATTTTTATGATTCTTCTTTTGTATTAAGCCCTGCCGTTATTGACTCTGTTTATTGGTGGTTTGGCGATGGCGATATGAGCACGCTGTTCAACCCGACTCATAATTATCAGACCACCGGAATTTACATTGTAAAAATGGTGGTGGTAACTTCCGATGGCTGTCGTGACACGATCATCGGCGACTATGTTATTGTGAGTTCTCCGGTAATTCCTCCAAACGTATTTACTCCTAACGGTGATGGGTTAAATGATGTATTGGTATTCCAGGATCTTTGGCAATATGCGAACAGCCGCCTGGAAATTTATAATCGCTGGGGACTGAAATTATATGATAATGCCAACTACCAAAACGATTGGAATGGTGACAATCATCCCGATGGAGTCTATTATTACATTCTTCATGTTGCAGATACCAAAGGAACCATTCTGCATGGCTGGATGGAAATATTAAGAGGTAAATAACAGAAACCATCATAGATTCTCCATTCAATAAGAATTTTCGGGCATTCTTTAGCCGCTACGGGCTATACTTTAGGAGTTAATGTCTATACTTTAGCTCCTAATGTCTATACATTAGGAGCTACCGGCTATACATTAGGAGCTACGGGCTATACTTTAGGAGCTAATGTCTATCCGGCAGGAGCTACGGGCTATACATTAGGAGCTACCGACTATCCAATAATGACCATTGTGAATATGAAATTTGGGACTATCGAACAGATAATTCTTGAGTGGTCTCCGCAACCACCACCTTATCTGTCGGATTCTTCGGCTTATTCGGAATCTTCTACCTTCTGAACAAAATAAGTTATAAAATCTAATTTCAGGCATACAATTTGAGATTGAAGAATAATTATCTTTGCAAACCTTAAAATTATAACATCTCCGTGAAACTAAAACTGATAATCTTCTTCCGAAAAGTATGGCGCATCTTGTTCAATCTGAACTTTGCAATTACTTTCCTGATACTTTACCCTTTGTTTTATATTTTCATTCTTTCAGAGAAAACATGGGGAATAGTATTTTGGCTGAAAAGGTTTTGGGCTAAGTTGATACTGCTTGATGTCGGCATTACTTATCGAATAAAAAGAGAAACGAAATTGGATAAGAAAAGCACCTATATATTCTGTGCCAACCACACATCCTATTTAGACACGGTCGCCACTTATGCTGCGATGCCTGTCTATTTTCATTTCATCGGCAAGGCAGAATTAACCAAGATACCTTTGTTCAGAATTTTCTTTTGGCGAATGGATATTCCAGTGGACAGGGCGAGCAGAATTGGGGCGCATAAAGCATTCAGCAGAGCCGCATCAGACCTCAAGAAAGGAATCAGCATTTCTATTTTCCCTGAAGGAACCATTCATGAAACCGCTCCGAAATTAAACAGGTTTAAGAATGGTCCATTCAAACTTGCTATAGAAAATCAAGTCCCGATAGTACCCATTACATTTAAAAATAATTGGATAATTTTGCCCGCCGGAAGGAAAGGAAAAAAGGGAGGCAAACCAACAAGAATGAATGTAACAATCCACAAACCAATAGAAACAAAGGGCATGACAGATAACGATGTTGAATCCCTGAAAGCCCAAGTCTTCGCAATAATTAATAAAGAATTAAGAAAATAAATATGAAAGTAGATAAAGAAACGGTCGATAAATTAGCAACCCTCGCAAAACTGGAATTTGAGAATGAAGCAAAGGACGGAATCATCAATGATCTGAACCGGGTCCTGACCTTCATTGATAAATTAAATGAACTCGACACCGAAGGCATTGAGCCATTGGTCTATATGTCCGATGAAGTGAATGTAATGCGAGAGGATGAAGTGCGAGTAGAAATTTCTCAACAAGAAGCCTTGAAGAATGCGCCTGAAAAAGATTCAGATTATTTCAGGGTGCATAAGGTTATAGATAATTAGTTATGTGTTATGAAGTATGAGTCATGAGTTTCTGAAACATATAACTCATACTTCATAACTAATAACTTAATTACAGAATTCTTCAAAAGTATGCATCAAATGCTCAGCAATAATTGCAGCCGATCTACCTTCTATTTGATGACGTTCGATGAAATGAACTAACTTTCCATCTTTAAACAAAGCAATTGCCGGTGAAGAAGGTGGATATGGAACCATAAATTTCCTTGCCTCAGCAGTTGCTTCCAAATCTTGACCGGCAAAAACTGTAACTAATTTATCTGGTTTATGATCGCCCGCCAATGACATGCGAACACCTGGTCTGGCAGAGCCTGCAGCGCATCCGCACACAGAATTTACCATCACTAAAACAGTTCCTTTGCTGTCCTTCAAAGCTGAATCTACTTCAGCAACATTCTTTAATTCTTCAAAGCCCACAGCGGTGAGTTCTTGTCTCATCGGGGCGCAAATACTTTCTGGGTAAGGCATTTTATTTATATTTAATTATTTAATTTGAGGACGCAAAAATAAGAAAAAAGGAGGAGAGCAGGATTCCATGCTAAAGAAACAAATCAGAAGTGATAGTATCCGCAATCAGCTTACCTTTGTTTGTTAAAAAGAAATGATTGTCCTTCTTGATAATTAATCCTCTTTCTAAATAATTCATAACCTGATTCATCAATGTTTCCTTGTCTTCGGTTCCGAAATCTTTTTCCACCTTATTTATATCCGTTCCCCATTTTGTGCGGAGAGAGGTGAGGATGTATTCATTAAATCGTTGTTCATTGGTAAGGGTTTCTATCTCATACGGAATCTTGTTTTCATTAATGGATTTTATGTAGAGAGGATTGTTCGAAACGTTCCATTGGCGGGTGGTTCCGTTGTAGGAATGCGCTGAAGGTCCCAAGCCTAAATACTTCTCTCCGAACCAATAGGCAGTATTATGTTCAGAAAACTTTCCTTCCTTGCAGAAGTTTGATATTTCATACTGATCATAGCCATATTTATCCATTTCTTCAAGCATTATTTCAAAGTGGGTTGCACTCTTTTGTTCATCTACATCAGGTGCTTTTCCTTTCCTGATAAAATCTGCCAAGGCAGTCTTTGATTCCACCGTCAAACAGTAACAAGAGAGATGCGGAATGTCCAATGAATTCAACTTATTCAAGTTACTCTTCCATTGCTCGTCAGATAAAGTCGGTGTCCCGTAAATAAGGTCAGCAGTAAGGTTTTCAAAGCCAATATCCTGTGCATTTTTGATGCAATTTTCTGCTTCATTGGCAGTATGTGCTCGGTTCATAAATCGTAAATCTTTATCATCGAAACTTTGCACGCCGATACTCAATCTATTCACTTTAGTCTTGCTTAATTCCTTCAACTTTTTATTCGATAAATCATCAGGATTTGCTTCTAAAGTTATCTCTGGAATTCCATTCACATTATAGTTCATATAAATAGTATCCAGAAGTTCCGAAATATCATCATAACTCAACAGTGACGGGGTTCCGCCGCCGAAGTAAACGGTATTTATCGCCTCATCTTTCAGGTAATCTCTCTGTAAAATAAGTTCTTTAAGCAATACCTCTGTGAAGTCTTCTTTCATCTTCATGGAAGTCGAAAAATGAAAGTCGCAATAGTAACATGCCTGCTTGCAAAAAGGGATATGTAGATAGATTCCTGCCATATTTAATTAGGAATTAGAAATTAAAAATTAGGATTTTGTATCATGCGAATTCATTTAAACTGAAATAGTACTGCTATTATTATAATCTCCGTCGTTTTATTGCAGCAACATAAAAATGGTGCTATCATAAAACGAAAAGAAATCAAACCTATAATCCCTTCCTGATCCTTTTCCTACTTTTGCATCTTATATTATTAAGGACATTAAATAAAAATCATGGAACTGATCTCTATAGACACCATCGAGCAAGCGGATTTTTTTGTATGGCATCTGGATACTATACAATTGGAGGAATGGGGCAAAAGTTATTTGGCAAAGCAGCCGTATCTGACCAATTTCTTCAACGTAGCCGAGACTTTTAGGGTCAACAAAGCACAGCAGGACTTCATCTTTCGATGTTACCTCGTGATATTAATTTCATACAATTATTATGGCTTTACCTTTCCTGAATTTGAGCGGGAAGAGCATGTGAAAGTGATTCATATCTGGAGAGATTATTTTATGAAAGGAGGGAAGAATCCTACTAATTACAGGAGGCAAAAGATATACCTGGAAGAGTCTAAACAACCTCTGTTGAGCCAGTATATTTTAAAGAGATTCTCAGAAGCAAAATCAGGAAATCAGAACCTCTTTTCTGATGACAATCCGGTGCCAATCATGAATCTGTATATATTGATAGATTTTTTGCACAGGATGGTGGAGAAGATGGAGGATGGAGGGGAAAGATAGCGAATAATTATTATTCAATAAAAATGAATCGAATAAAAGTACTTAGTTTAATAATGGTAATTTTTACTGTTATAAGTCTATATGGACAAAATTCAAATAATCATTTGTTAGTTGTCTCTGCTGATAAAATGAACGTAATGTATATTGGATTAGATAATCCTATATCCCTCGCCATTGCAGGAGTTGAATCAAATAAAATTGATGTTTCTGTTTCTGAAGGAAAAGTCAGTGGCAGTAATGGAAAATATATAGTAAAGAATTTACAAGCTCCTGGAGGGATGCAAATAAAAGTATTTATGAAATCTGATTCATTAAAAACAAACCCGATAGATTCTATGAAATTTCGTGTTAAAAGAATTCCATATCCTAATGTTGGTATTATAGGTATGACATTTAGTTGCATTAAAAAATTTAATATTCTTAACTCCCCTGGAATATATGTTAAGCTGGATAATTTTGATTATGATGTTCATTTTGATGTTGTTCACTGTGATATGGAATATAAAGGATTTTGGGGGTTGAAAAAGTTTACAAATCCTTCTAATGGTTTATTCACCGATGAAATGAAAAACTTTTTGAAGAAACTAAAAGCAGGATCAAAAGTTTATTTTACAAATGTTCAGGCAATCGGTCCTGATGGATCATTAATGGATTTATATGGGATAAATATAAGGATGGAATAAATTTATTATATGATAAAATTTATTATGTTATGTAATTGCTATTTGAGTCTCTTCCTTTTCACCAAAACTATTCCCCTTTCCAAACGTTTCTGACTCATTATATAAAGAAGTTGATACCTTTCCATAAATGTTTTAAGAAGAATTATGGTATAATATTTGGTAAGAGCATTACATTAATTTCTATTTTAAACTTTATAAAGATAAATTTAAAGCTATGAAACCTAAAATCAAAAGCATCTATTTGTTATTAATCGGAGTGTTATTAACTATCTTAATTGACTTGACTTTTATTGCAAGGACAGACTTATTACCTTTAATTGTTACTACATTATTATTCATGATAACTGGGTTATTCATTAAGAATTTTAAGACATCGAATCTTATTAAATATATCCTTTTATTATTGCCGGTATTTTTATTTTCATTATGGGCAATAATAGTAAATCCGCTTCTATTTCCAAATTTAGTCCCAACCATTTTTATCCTTTCGTTTCTTTCATTAATTGGAGGGAGTATTTTATCATCTAAATTTTTATCTATTTACAAAAAATAGTAACCATTTTCTTCAAAACTTCTTTCATTTCACTTCCTTTCCCCGACCTTATATAAAGGAGTAGCGACCTTCCACAACCATCTTGAAGCCTTTCAAAAGTTTTTTTGATTGCTTCTGAAGAAGTCTTGGAACCTTCCATAAAAAAACATGCAGCTTCTTTTGAAGACCTTGAACCTTTTTCTCCATTCCGTGCAATTTTGAAACAAAACACGTCAGGTACCCCCAAAAGTCGTGTATAAAACGAAACAAAACCTGCACGTTTTGATTCAAAACATGTCAGGTACCCCAAAAAACGTACACGTTTTGAATCAAAACATGTCAGGTACCCTCAAAAAGGTACACGTTTTGAATCAAAAGGTGTCAAGTCCTCAAAACATGCACCAAGAATGAAAATGGAAAATGCTTTTAGGATAAAAAAAGGAATCATTTTTGGTAAAGTTGTAATATATAAAATTATTATCTGATACCTGTTTTTTGCATTTAATAACTATTTTTGCAGTATTGACATCATTTAATGTTCATAACCACCACATAATGAGCATATAAATTTTACTATTGAAATAAATATGAAATATTATTTGGCTGTGGTGAAAAAAAATTGTATTTTTGCCGCTGATATTAAAATTAAACAAATAAAAAAAATTAAAAAAAATGAAGACAACTTCAAATGTATTGCAAGAATGGGATGATATGACCCCATTGGAAAGAGCAGCGTTTATCATTAAACACGGTAAGGCTCTCGTTTTCAACATCGCTACTTTCGTCGTAGTAGCTAATACGGGTGTCAGTTGCCAGGCTGCGGGCAATGCTTTAATTGTGCTGATTACAGACCTCAATGGCACTGAGGAAGCGGAGAATGCCATGAAGGCACAAGACGAAATCGTGATTGGAATGTTGAATGCCAACAAACTTTCGGTAGAGGGATACGCATTAGGGAGCTGCACCATCATCCAATTGGCTGGAATGAAATGTACCAGCAAAAACACTACCATGACTGGCATTCCGGTCATTCCTGTCGCCTTTGCTTTTGACAAGAAAAGTGTTATCAAGAATCAATTGACAACAGGAAGCAAAGCGGGTGCTAATGTTTATGCAGGATTGGTTTTTGGATGGACTGATGCAAGCGTTTCTATTTTGAGGGTCAGTGGCGATCAGATAGTGATTAGTGTAGGAAGCGTTGAAGTTTTATTGAATGTTTCAACGACTACAAGAAATACGATGACAGGACTTACCTCCGGCGAAGAATTAAGCGTTGAGAAGTTCGATGTTAATCCTTCCGGTCTTTCTGCAGGCACCGGAACTGTAGAGAGTATCGTTCCTTAGTCGTGTATAAAGGTATAAGGTATAAAGGTATAGGGGTATATGGTATAAAGGTATAGTGGTATATGGTATAAAGTTATTCCATATACCACTATACCTTTATACCATATACCCCTATACCCTATACCCTATACCTTTATGCCCCATACCTTATACCCCCAAATGGAAATAATTACCAAAGAAAAGATAGATAAATGTAATGATCTTTTTATGGTAAAAGATAAGATAGAATTCGATAATTTTTTGTTGACATTTAAAGTTTCGCAGGGACATTTGATGGAATTCATTACGAAAAGAAGCAAACTATTAAAGAGTATCAACAGGCATGACTCGACCTTCCAGCTATTTTGGGTAATAATGAGAAGTTTCAGGGAATATAATGTAGCTGTACCCCTCGTCAGCAGCGGCTTGATAGGTCTCTATGAAAGCCAATGGAATCAACGAATGCGGTCGAACAGAGAACTGTCTCAAGAAGCCCTGATGACCCTCATAAAGACCGAAATAAAGCAACTCTTTATGGTAGATTTTGTGATGAATAATCTGCAAACCGAGGACTCTAAATTTGAAATCAAAGACAACGATTTATTACTCAAGACCTACTCCAGTTTTTTTGCCCTCATCGAGCTGATGGATGATGAAATCGGTAAAGTGATTGGGGTATAAGGGAATAGGGTTTAAAGGTATATGGTTCGGGCTTTACAGAACTAATATTATCTTTGCATTCTAAATATATTTTTTAATAAAAATTTATGGAAATAATTCCAGAAGACACAATAGAGAATTATCATAATTTCTGCATGTTGGAAACAGGCAACCAGATTGACAAAACTCCAGAATCTTATCTGATAACAAGAGGTGCATTAGGGGATTTTCTATTTGCCGAAACAAATCATTTAAAAGGGAGTGAGCAGAATGGAATAGTCTTTCAATTGTTTTATATTGTTGTAAGAAGCTATAGATATTATAATCTCAAAATTCCAGATTTTACCAAGCAAAAAATAAAATATATCGGTGATATCTGGCGACAACGAATGAGATCGCACAGGGATGCTACCAAAGAAGAATTAATTGCTTATGTAAAGACCGAAATCAAACAAACATTTTTGGTGGAATATGTCTTTAGAATGCTTAATGATGATGTCAAATTACCCAAAGATGCAGACAATTTTTTTATTATAGAAGATAAGGAATTATTGATGAAAACCTATCCCGCCTTTTTCACCTTAATTGATCTGATTGATGAGGAAATCGGGAAGCTTCTTCCTGATGATGGTATTTATTAATAAAATATTTCTTAATTTTACACCATTAATCAATAAAAACGATGACCGATGAATACTAAATACAAGTTACTACTCCTTGCAGGGGTAATTTTTCTTTCTTTTAATATCGCATACTCCCAGCAATGGTTGAAGGATGCGGACTTCTCAACACTTAATCGTCCGGTCAATCTCTTTGATTTGGAAAAAGCATTTAATGCCTATTATAAAGATAAACCTGAACCAAAAAATGAGGAAGGAAAATTTGAAGATGGCGAACGGGAACATTTTGCACGATGGGATTGGATGATGCGCCAGCGGACTTTTCCTACAGGAGAATTCTATAATACAGGAATCCTTTACCAGGAATTTAAAAATTATCAAAACTCCCATCAGGATCACTCCAAACATACTGCTAATGCAGCAAACTGGACCTTGTTAGGTCCTTCACAAGTCCCGACATCTGTCTCTGGAAACCAGGGAGGAGCAGGAAGAATTGATTGCATTCGTTTTGATCCTCTTGATTCGAATAAGTTTTGGATAGGAGCAGCATGTGGCGGGCTTTGGAAGACCACTGACGGTGGAAATTCATGGAGTACTACTACAGATTTATTACCTGTAATCGGAGTTTGTGATGTAGCTGTTGATCCCACCGATACCAGCGTCATGTATATTGCTACCGGAGATAAATATGGCTACTATGCAGACGGTGCTTTCTGGGGAGGAACCTATAGTTGCGGCGTAATGAAATCTATTGATGGAGGGAATACCTGGAATACAACAGGCTTAAGTTTTATACAATCGCAGAATATACAAGTTCAAAGACTATTGATCTGCCCGGGTAATCATAATCTCTTGATTGCCGCCACTTCTAATGGTATCTATAGAAGTACCGATGCGGCAGCTACATGGACCAATGTTCAACCCAAACCTACTTATGATCTTGCTTTTAATCCTGCTTTTCCTGCTCAAGTTTATGCCGCACAAGATACCAATGTATATAAATCCTTGGACACCGGACATACTTGGAATAGTGTTACTCAAAATATAGGCACAGGAGGCAGAATGTCCCTTGCAGTATCTGCCGCAGACCCCCAAGCCGTCTATGCTTTATGTCAGAGCGGGACGTTTTATAGCAGTTTTGATAATGGTGTTACCTGGATTGATGCAAGCGTGCCGCCGGCAGGGTATTATGGCTTCTATGATATGGTTCTTACCGCCTCTCCTACCAATGTTGATGTTGTTTATACAGGCGGCGGCGGCAGCAACAGTGACTTTGAAAAATCAACTGATGGCGGGGTTAGCTGGAGTGCTCCGATAGCAAATTATATACATGTGGATAATCATGATATTAAATCAAAACCTGGCAGCGGCACCACGGTTTATTGCACGAATGATGGCGGTGTCTTCAGATCTTATGATGGCGGAGCACACTGGACTGATCTAAGCAATGGCTTGGCAATAGCACAGTTCTATCGCCTCGGATGTTCTGTTACAAATCCTAATATTGTCTATTGCGGGCAGCAGGATAATGGCTGTGTCAAGGTGAATGGCACAACATTTTATTCTGTCATTGGCGCTGATGGTATGGAATGTTTGGTTGATTATACAAATGAAAATACTGCTTATACTTCCAGTCAATACGGTAGTATTTCAAGAACTAATGATGGAGGCGTTACCTTCACTTCTGCAAATCCGGGAGCTACAGGCGATTGGATCACTCCTTATGTCATAGACCCGGTGACACATACAACTCTATATGCCGGATATGGTGATGTTTATAAGTCCACTGACGAAGGAAATAACTGGTTTACTATTTCATCAGGACTTACTGCAAATCTCATCAATGTCCTTGCCATCGCCCGATCAAATCCAAATTATATCTATGCAGGAAACATGGGAGAATTGAAGCTAACTACTGATGGCGGAGCTACTTGGTCTGACATTGCAACAGGCTTGCCACTAAGCTCTGCGGGCATTCTTTACATGGCGGTTAATGATACTAATCCAAATTCTATCTGGGTAGTACTTGGAGGATATTCTGCCGGTAATAAAGTTTATCAATCTCGTGATGCAGGAGCTACATGGACTAACATTTCTGGCACTCTTCCTAATGTTCCTGTAGATTGCATCGTCTGTCAAAGGAATACCAATGATGACTTATACATAGGGACTGATTTCGGAGTGTTTTATAAGAATAATACGATGAATGACTGGACTCCGTTTGATGCTGGCTTACCCCATGTTATTGTTGATGAATTAGAGATTCAATATACCACCAGCAAATTGCGTGCAGCTACTTATGGCAGGGGTTTATGGGAATCCGATCTGACAACTTCCTCGCTTCTTTTGCTGGATGCAAGCGCTTCAAACATATTAAATGTTTCTTCTGTGGAATGTGATTCTTCCATCAATCCGATAGTTCAAATCAAGAACTGGGGGCAGGATACGCTGCTATCTGTTGACATAAAATACTTCGTTGATAATAATACTGCAAGCACCTTCCATTGGACAGGAATTCTCCTTACAGATTCTTCAACAACGGTGAGCCTTCCATCTATTGCTGTTACGGGTGGAAATCATACCTTCACATCATATACCACCAATCCAAACAATGGGACAGATCAGAATGCTATCAATGATACCACCACCTTTTCGTTCAATGTGATCAATACATCACAAATTACTTTGCCATTGATACAGGGCTTCGAATTAACTACTTTCCCTCCTGTTAATTGGACAATATCTCATAATATCTGGCAGCGAGTTACTTCATGCAGCGGCTTTGGAAACAGCACTGCCTGTGCCATGATGCCTTTCTGGTCTAATGCAAGTTCCGATTCTTTATATACTCCCTTCATCAGTTTTTCTAATGCCACATCGCCTTTGTATTTGACTTTTGATTTTGCCCATGCTTATTACAGCGCCCAATATTCAGATACATTTGCTGTAAAGATTTCTACTGATTGCGGAGCTTCATGGACTACACTTTGGATACAGGGAGGGACCACATTGGGAACTGCTCCAACGAATACTCAAACAGAATTTATTCCTACCAACACCCAGTGGCGACATGTAAGTCTCGACATATCTTCTTATATAGGCATGCCGAGGGTTCAATTTGAATTTGAGGGTTTGAGCGGATATGGCAACGACCTTTATCTTGATGATATCAACATAGACTTCACTACCGGAATCCCTGCCAATCCTGCTATTCAAAGCATGGAGGTATTCCCAAATCCTACTTCTGGAATGGTTACTGTTTTATTGAATGGAAATACTTCCAAAAACATAAGTATTTCTGTCTATGATGCCCTCGGACAAAGGATTATCAATACTTCCAGAACCTTAAATACCAGCACCAATCAATTCGATATAAACCTTGCAGACTTCGCCAGAGGTATCTATCATCTTCAGATAGAGACGAACAATGAGGTCTTCAACAAGACCATCAGCCTGGTAAAATAACCTGAATCAGCTCTGCACAGGAGACTTTCAGAGGAAAGATCATTGTCAATAAATAATAATTTTCTTTAACCCTAAACCATAAATCAGAAAAGCCCTTCGATACTTTATCGAAGGGCTTTTGAATTTTCAAGGAATATAATTTTCGTCTTACAACTGAATCCTGTATTGTGTCTCAAGCGTAGTGCTCAAACATTGAACCGTAAGATCGCGATGAATATTCAGATCTAATCCTACACCGAATTCCGTAATTAATACTTCGCGATTTTCATTTGCATTAATCGTGACCATCGTGCTATCCTTTGCCAGTGGCGCAGACCCAAGCCACAGACCTATCGCTGAGGCGCCATTACTTTTGGCTCCAAAGGAATCGCTTGACAAAAATCCATGCTTCAATATCCCTTCTGTTTCCAAAGAAATCAAGTGCCCGGTAAACAATGATTGATGACTTTCCTGCATGGTCTCGACATCAAACATGCTTTGGATTAAGGCATGGTCATCATAAGTATTATCCAAGCCAAATCCCAAGTCTCTCTGCTGCATGTTCATCGCATTAATCCTTGCAGTATCAAGATTGCTGCTGCCGGTAGAGGTACTGCCTTTTGCCCCTGTCTGCACCGTTTTATCCGCCGTCAAACCTTCAAAAATTGTCAATGCCTGTGCCTTGAAAGGCGCAAGAACCAAGACCGATCCCATGTTACTCGCAAGGGTGGAATAAGCTGCAATTATTTCTTCCACACCGCCAGTATTAAAGGGATAAAGACCATGCGTGAAAACGGTTCTGTAACCCACCGAGCCGATTTCATAGCCTGCAATAAGAGAGATAGTCTTACTCATCACGCTCACCTGTTTCGAGCCAAGTGCCAGTTGCTGATTCACATTCAGAGTCTGCCCGACCTGAATATTCCCTGCCGATTTCCAGCCTGCATACAGCTCATTCAGCGGAGTGCTGACCAACTGGTAGCGGTCGCGAATCGGAATGTATTCAACATTCGTGCCTGCCACGCGAATCAAATTCGACATGTGAAATCTATCTATCACGATAGATTTTTTGTAACTTTCATTAGTAGAATTCAACATTTGATTCTCTAAAAGATGCCATAAAGGTATTGTTGCCATTTTCTTTTTTATTAAGTTTTTATAAATTTATTAATCGAATTATTTCTTGAGAGATGAAAATTCCACTCCAAGACCCTTCCGCCGAACACGTCGAGGCAAAGTGTGTCCCTGAATCCAACTTGCCATTACACGATTGCCCAAAGTGAGCAACTTGGCTCGACTTGTCGAGGAAAGTTCGTCCAAAGTGAGCACTTTTATTCAACCAGACATGGCAAGTTTGCCCAAAGTGTCCACTTGAACCCGACGTGGACGGCGGGAGGCTGTCAAAGTGCTCACTTTGACACAACCGAGCTTGGCAGGTAGTGTCAAATTGAGCTGATATACAGCCAATTAGGTTATAAGCAGAAAATTTGTGAAAATTGAAAGATAGTCCTAACTGCATAGCTTCGGGGCTAAACCTGCAAACAGATAAGCAACCCGAAGGGGATCATTTAGGAGTCTTTTTATGAAATAAATTTTATTCATCAGGATGCAAAGAAAAGAAAGTTTGGGGAAAGAAAAGACATGTTTATATTTTTTGACACACGCTTTTGTGGAATCTGTCTTTGCCTTATTGATTAAACATTTCATATTTTCGCGGCATTATGAACCGAAAAGAACTAATAAGTCAGATTAAAGAAAAGAAGTCCTTCCTATGTATAGGATTGGATACCGATATTAAGAAAATTCCGAAGCATTTATTGGAAGAAGAAGACCCTGTTTTTGAATTCAACAGACTGATCATTGATGCGACAAAAGACCTGTGTGTGGCTTATAAACCAAACCTTGCATTCTATGAAAGCATGGGTCATAAAGGGTTGATCAGCCTTGAAAAAACAGTCCGGTATATTCCCAAAAACTGCTTCACAATAGCTGATGCAAAGCGCGGAGATATTGGCAATACTTCGGAAATGTATGCCCGTACTTTCTTTGAATATTACAACTTCGACGCCGTCACAATCGCGCCCTACATGGGCGAAGACAGCGTGAAGCCTTTCATGAATTTCAAAGATAAATGGGTCATTTTATTAGCCCTTACTTCTAATGAAGGGGCGAAGGATTTCCAATTGCTTAAGGTGATAGATCAGATGGGCGTTTCTACAGAACGTTTGTTTGAGACGGTCCTCAAGACTTCCATGAATTGGGGCGATGACGAAAACATGATGTATGTCGTGGGTGCCACGCAAGCCGAACTCTTGAAAAAGATTCGTCAAATCATCCCCGACCATTTCCTTTTAGTTCCAGGTATCGGCGCGCAAGGCGGCAGCCTCGAAGATGTCTGGAAATATGGCGCGAATGAAGACATCGGGCTATTAGTGAATGCTTCGCGGAATATTATTTATGCAGGCAATGGAAAAGATTTTGCAGACAAGGCACGCGAAGAAGCCTTGAAGATTCAGCAACAAATGCAAAAACTGCTGGAGGCTTGAGATATTGCAATCATCTGATAATAGTGGAGTTTACGCAGCATTCGATTTCTGATATTCGATATCCATTGCAAATACTTTTACTTTGCGCCTCGAATGACAGATAATAATCGCCAGACTCAGGCACTATGGATACTTGCATTGACAATTTTATTGTTGAATGCATGGGCATTATTGGATGTGAATATTACAATTGGCGGTGTCCAATTCAAAAAGGTAAATCTGTATTCAAGCATCACTGATGACCATACGCCGCCGCGTTGTACTCCGGGCGATTCGAGCACTTTCTTTGCCAGTATCGTGGATAGTCTTCGACAAACTTTATTGATGAAAGACAAGAAGCGGATGGGTGTGGTTCATCAAACCGGAATCGTTGATTATTCATCAGATTCTTTAAAGGGAATGGCAGCTTTCTTCAACTCTTTGAGGGCTACGAAAAAGGGGAAGCATAAGACTCGAATCGCTTACTTCGGAGACTCTATGATTGAAGGCGATTTGCTGACGCGAGAGCTTCGGGAATTTTTCCAGATGAGATTCGGAGGCAGCGGTGTGGGCTTTGTTCCAATCACTTCTCCGGTCGCTGGTTTTCGTCAGACTATCATTCAATCCTTCTCTAATGATTGGGAATCAAGCACCATCATCAAAGACAATAAACTGGACAAGATGATTGGTATTTCAGGATATGTTTTTAACCCTTTGATGGATACGAGAATCAAGGAATTTGTGTCAGGAAATAATTCCTTTGCCCACAGTTGGGTGAAGTTCAAAGCATGTCCGAATTGCTACCACGCCAAGGAGTTTGAGAACGCATATCTTTATTATGGAGTAGGTGATTCAAAGAATTTTATTGAATATACCTGGGGGAAAGATGCCCCTGCATATAAGCCATTGAACGAAGAACATGAATTGAACAGAGTAGCTTTGAATAGTACAGAACCTGCGAATAAAATTGAGATAAATTTCTTTAGCGGAGAGAGGATGAATATCTATGGAATGAGTTTTGAAAGTGAAGATGGTGTGATATTAGACAACTATTCTTTTCGAGGTAATTCAGGGATGGCATTTACCGTAACACCTGCACGATTGATGCGGAAGTTTGCTGAATTAATGGAATATGATTTGATAATAGTTCATTACGGACTCAATGTCATTGCGAAGAATCAGAAAGACTTTTCCTGGTATGAAAGAGGGATGAAATATTCGATGAAACAGGTCAGGGAATGCTTCCCGAAAGCAAGCATCCTGATGATAGGAGTCAATGATAAAAGCACTAAGGTCAATGGCGAAATGGAAACGGATATGGGTGTTCCTATTTTGGTCGAAACACAAAAGCGAATTGCAGATACCGCGAAGGTTTGTTTCTGGAATCTTTATGAAGCCATGGGAGGCTATAATTCAATGGTACACTGGGCAGATGCAGACACTGCCCTTGCCAATAAAGACTATACGCATCTGAATTTCAGAGGTGCTGCTAAAGTCGCTGACATGCTATTTAAAGAGATAATGAAAGATTATGATGCGGAGAAGAAATAAGAGAATAAGTTTTTTCAACACTAAGACACTAAGGGCACTAAGATTCACAAAGGTTTTCTTAGTGTTTCTAAGTGCCCTTAGTGTCTTAGTGTTGAATTTTTCACAAGCCCAAACAACTATTAAAGACACTTTATTAAAAGACAGCGTTTCCCTCAAGATGGACAGTTTGGCTTTAATTAAGGATAGCATCATTCTCCCGAAAGACGGGCTGTCTATGAAGTATAAGTTCTTAAAATTAGAACTCAACAGGATAGAAAATGATAGTTTATCTATGGCTGCTTTCTATGCAAAATTAGAAGCTGAGAAGAAGAGTCATAATAAGAAAGTATCTATTATTCACATCGGTGATTCTCATCTCCAGGCAGATTTCTTTTCGGGAGAAGTTAGAAAGCTTTTGCAGGGAGAATTCGGTAATGCAGGGAGAGGATTAATGTTCCCTTTCAAATTAGCAAATACCAATGGCACCAACAACTTTCGATCCTCAACGAATGTGAAATGGGATTCTAAAAGAAACGTCATGTTGAATAATCCGATGCCAATTGGGGTATGTGGAATCACAATCCGTACTAAAGACCCGAAGGCTGCTATCAATCTTAATATCTATGATTCAGATTCTATCTGTTACGCCTTTAATAAACTCACTTTGTTTCATGATCAAAGTGCTTTTGAATATGATTATTTCGTATGCGATTCCAGTGGCTATGTGGTGGGATATATCAATTCGTGCATAAAGAAAGGTCCGGCTTTTGTTTCAGAAGTCCAGCTCGATACAATGTTGCATCAATGCACCATTGTTGCTTATCGGCGCGACTCTTCACAAAGTCAGGCAGAGATTTATGGCATTCTTTTGGAGAATGGAGATGGTGGAATTTTATACAATACCATCGGTGTAAATGGAGCGCAATTCAGCGACTACAATGCATCTATTTATTTCCAGGATCAATTGGTCGCATTGCAGCCGGATTTGATAATTATTTCTCTCGGCACGAATGATGCTTATAACGCTCCCTTCAAAAAAGAAAATTTTGAATACAATGTCGAAACCCTTATCACCTCTATCAAAAACCGCAATCCTAATACTGCCATTCTCCTTACCACGCCTGCCGATTCCTATAGAAGATATAAATATAAGAACCCTGATATGCAAACAGCTTCGGAGATGCTCAAAGACTATTGCGTTAAGAATAATATTGCTTACTGGGATTTCCATTCTATTATGGGTGGATTGAATTCTGTGGCGAGCTGGTATAAGGCTGGATTGTCGCAGTATGACCGAGTTCACTTTACAAAGGCAGGTTATGAATTGCAGGCAAAATTGTTTTATGATGCCATCGAAAAGGGATTAAAGAAATACGAATCTGATCACCATTAATCCGGCATGTTTGACTTTGATATAGATAAGTTTCTCCATTTGTTTGTCTATGACAAAAAGAGTCCGATTCTTTTTAATACCGGCTTCTTTCTTATCCTGTTTCTTTTCTTTTATGCCGGTTATATCCTTCTTCAGAACAGGCAAAGAAGCAGAATCATTTATGTTATTCTCTTTTCCTGGTTCTTTTATTATAAATCAAGCGGAATCTATTTCCTTGTCCTTGTCGGGAGCACCATTGTTGATTATACTTTATCTCATCTTATCAATAATAGTCTGACCAAAGCGAAGAAGTTATTCTTCCTGGTCCTAAGTTTGGTGCTGAATCTTGGAATGTTGGCTTACTTCAAATACACCAATTTCCTTATAGATATTGGGAGAGATTTATTACTTAATACTTCTCTTGTTCCTTATTTCAATACCTCTATTATTTTAAACAATATCAACCCGGCTTATGTCATTGGAACTATAAAACCATTTGACATCTTCCTTCCTGTTGGTGTTTCCTTTTTTACTTTCCAATCCTTGAGCTATACCATTGATGTTTACAAAGGAAATATCAAGCCTCTGAATAATATTATTGACTATGGATTCTTTGTCTCCTTCTTTCCGCAATTGGTTGCAGGACCTATAGTTCGGGCTTCTGACTTTCTTCCTCAAATCCACAAGAAACCCTTCCTTAGTCAAGAAGATTTGGGCAAAGCTTTGTTCCTGATTATCGCCGGACTTATCAAGAAAGCTGTTATATCAGATTATATTTCCGGTAACTTTGTTGACAGGGTTTTTGACAACCCAATGCTGTATTCCGGCTTTGAAAATCTCATGGCTACTTATGGCTATGCCATGCAGATATATTGTGACTTCTCCGGCTATTCAGACATGGCGATTGGCATTGCCTTACTCTTAGGTTTTCATCTGCCAAAGAACTTCAACGCCCCTTACACTTCGGGCAGTATCACTGAGTTTTGGAGGAGATGGCACATCTCTTTATCATCCTGGCTGCGCGATTATCTCTACATTTCTCTTGGAGGAAATCGCAAAGGAAAGATGAGAACCTACATCAACTTAATGCTCACCATGCTGCTTGGCGGCTTATGGCATGGAGCCTCGCTGAAGTTCATTATCTGGGGAGGATTACATGGTGCTGCATTAGCTGTGGAGAAGGCTTTCAACACTATCTTTAATATTGATACCAAAGCCAAACAAAAGACTTGGATACGAATCATCACTACCCTTATTACATTTCACTTCGTTTGTTTTTGCTGGATATTCTTTCGAGCCAGATCATTTGAAATTGCATCACAGGTCATTAATCAAAGCTTCACGACCTTTCGATTCAACACCGATGTATTAAAAATAATTATCGGTTATCAGGATGTCTTTCTCTTAATCCTTGCGGGATACATAACTCACTTCATTCCTCAAAGTATTAAACTGTTTAATCAAAACATGCTGACTTTATCGCATCCTGTCATTAAAGCAATCGTCCTCACATTAGCCATCTACTTGGTGATACAAGTCAAGACCGCCGATATCAAACCTTTTATATACTTTCAGTTTTAAACAAAAATGGATCTCTTTTGTGCTTGTTCTGTTTATAATAATTAAAAATGACTGTCGGGTTATTTATACCAACAATATAATTACAGTATAAAAACTGTGTAAACTTGTCATTCCTACGAAGGAGGAATCCTATTCCATACATAATAGGATTCCTCCTTCGTGGGAATGACAATCGTGAACAGTTCCTTAATTCAAATAAGTGCAATTTGTCATATACCCCTCACTATCCAGCCTGTTGCAAAATTTTCTGCTTTGGTATATTTCAACAAATTATCCTTAGCCTGACGATTTGATTTATGGCACCCTAACTTCTTAGGGTGCCATAAATCACATGATTTTTTTGCATAAAGAAGTTAGGGTGCCATAAATCATGTGATTTTTTTGCATAAAGAAGTTAGGATGCCATAAATCACATGATTTGCCATACACTAACTTCTTAGGGTGGCATAAATCATCTGATTTTTTTGCATAAAGAAGTTAGGGTGGCATAAATCACATGATTTATGCCACCCTAAGAAGTTACTGTTGATTAATCACCTCCATTAGCCCCTATGTAACAAGTTATTGCAGCCCCATCACAGCCGTTTGCCACATCCTAACTTTTTTCTACATTTCAAATAGGAATCCTACTCCTTATATATACACATTTTTCCTTTCCATTGCGGGAATGATTTCTTTTTAATGACTGTCTGGTTATTTATACCAACAATATAATTACAGTATAAAAACTGTGTAAACTTGTCATTCCAACGAAGGAGGAATCCTATTAAAATATGGATAGGATTCCTCCTTCATCGGAATGACAAGACAAAATTTGGTTTATACAAACCGACAGTCATTATAATTTATTTGGCTGAAGCCATTTCATAAATCTATCTTTATCCGTGGGCTGAAGCCAACGGCAGTGAATAAAATATTCAATATAAAGATATGGGTATACGGTAGACCAAATACTTTGGATGAATCTATTAATCCAATCCCTTTCATTTCGCGGGTTTCTCTTCAATAGTTCCACCTGGCTCTAATTCCTTAATATAATTCGGGTCAATATTCAATCCCAGGCTTTGTGCTTTCAGGGCATCGGACAAAGCATCCTTTTTATTTGACTGTGCATTAAATACCAGGGAACGATTATAATAAGCCATTCCATAATCCGGTTTGATTTCAATAGCTTTGGAGAAGTCGTTGATGGCTTTGGAATAAGCATCCAGTTTGTAATAATCACATCCTCTGAAATAATAAAATGTGGCATCATTTCCACTTTCCAGAATCAACCTTGTATAGTCCTCAACAGACTGTTTATATTTCCCGACCATAAGATACGTGAAGCCTCTGTTTTGCAATAATTGGGCATCGTCGCCATGCAGTTTCCCTACAATGTCAAAGTATTTAAAAGCACTGTCATATTGATGAATACCGCTGTATGTAGTACCGAGTGCCATATAGATATTATACTCATTATACCCCAATGCCAAGACCTTGGAATAATCGGCAATTGCAGAGTCCGGCTTGCCTTTCATGGCATAGATAAGACCCCTGTCAAGGAAGGCATGAGCATCGCTTCCTTTGTTAAAAGAAATAGCTGTATTCAAATCATTAAATGCCTTGTCAATATCATCATCATGAGTCGGAATTTTATATTTCATGGTGTTCATAAAATATTCCGCACGACCTAAATAGGCTTGCCAGCAATCAGGATATTTATTGATGACATCAGACCATAATGTATCACTGTTTTCCCATACCTTGCAGCGCGCATTAGTAAGGAAAGACGCGGTAATTGATAAGATTAAAAGGGCAATAATAACAATGGGTTTATAAGAACTTATCTTGTTTTTACTTCTATAAATCCAACTGAATCCCATTCCTATTATGAACAATAATCCTATGTATGGAATGTATGAATAACGGTCTGCTACGATTGCTCCGCCGACGGGGATGAATTGCAATACAAGAGCAATATTCAGTATATAAAATAAGAATCCGAATATTACAATTCTTGTCCATTTAATAGTTTTATAAACAATGATAATGGTCGCCAAAGCCGCTATGGGCGCAAGGTAATAGACCATTGGTAATGAAGGAGCATCCATATCCGGTAAAGGATTGTAGGAACTTAAATTTGTTGGTATCAATAATTTGATGATGTAATTAATCATAGTATATGATGCCAGGAAAAACCCTTGAAATATGGAATGACTTTCGACCCTGGTGATGGAAGTTTCCTGTGCCTTCAGGTTTATTATTCCAAAGACTATTGATACTATTATGAACGGAATTTTCTCAAGTAAGGCTCTTCCATTAATTTTCTTTTTTATATAATAATCCAGCAAGATTAAGATCAAGGGAAAGATAACAGCAGACGTCTTTGAAAGCAATGAAAGGATAAATAAAAACATCGTAATAAAATAATACATACTTCGTCTCCTGCCCTCCAAATAAAAGTAGTAAGTAATCAATCCTCCAAGAAAAAAGGAAGTATAGAGCACATCCTTTAATTCAGCAATCCATGCAACAGATTCTACATGCATGGGATGTATTGCGAAGAATACGGCAACTACAACTGCTACCTCTGTTTTCTTTCCGCTAAGAAGGTATATGAATACAAACACGAGAATCACATTCAGGAAATGAATTAACAGGTTCACGATATGATAAAATTCAGGATTAAGTTTTGCAATATGATATTCCATCATGTAAACAATCATTGTCAATGGATGATAATTCGCAACAAAGAAATTCATCCCGAAAAAGTATTTCACCCCATCCCATACCGGTTGATGCAAATGAGGATTATCTATCACATAACTCTTCTCATCCCAATTGGTAAAGTTATTATTCAATACGGGGCTATATGCAATATAGGTTATAATTAAAATTACTCCCAATAAAACATATTTCAACCATGGTGAATGAATTTTAGAAGTCTCTAACCTTCCTGCTACTGGTGGCTTTTGGACTTTCCTTACAATCTTTTTACTCACAATGATTACTTTTTTTTCCTCCTTACTGATTCGGTAGAAACTATTGCTAATTCTTTCCACTTAGCATGATGTTGATAGGGCACTACTACCCATCCGTTCATCGGTCTTCCTCCAATAGGATCAAACATCTTGCATCCCTTTAGATTCAAGGTATCTGATAACATTTCTTCTTCTAACTTAAACACCATTTCATCTTTCCAAAACATCACACCAGCCTTACCATTTGGGGTCTTGATGCAGAGGGCATCAAACATCTTGCTTTCCTTTACATCAGACAGTTCGTCGGCTATGGAATGAAATAACTCTTCTTCTTTTGTCATAACAAATTACTTAATTTACACCGACAAGATTACAAAAATTACATTTAATAAATTTAATATGAATACAAAAATTATTTTCTTCTTCTTTACCATATTGATTTGCCACATCACAAATGCACAGATAATATTCCATAAGACTATCGGAGGTCATGGCAATAACAAAGCAAATTGCGTAAAACAAACTCAGGATGGAGGATACATTATTGTGGGTTCAACAGACATGCATGATACCACTGGTCTTGATGTCTATGTTGTCAAAACAGATCAATTTGGAGATACGTTGTGGACAAGGACTTATGGTGGTATTAATGATGACATTGGAAATGCTGTTATACAAAATCCAAATGGATCGTATGTGATCGTTGGGTCAACATTTAGTTTTGGTTCTGGGCAGCAGGATATTTATGTAATAAGTATTAATGGTAATGGTGATACACTATGGACCAGAACCTATGGAGGAATCAGCCTGGAAACCGGCAGTGATATCAAAAGAACATCGACGGGTGATTATGTAATTGTTGGCACGACTAATTCTTATGGTTCGGGAGATGCGGACATTTATCTTATCAAGATAAACAACCTTGGAGATACACTTTGGACCAGGACTTTTGGTGGAACATCTGATGAATCGGGCAGCTCTGTATACCTTACCGGTGGCGGTGGTTATGTTATTACAGGATCTACTTATTCTTTTGGTGCCGGTGGATATGATATGTATATTGTTACTACCAATGATTCTGGAAACATTGTCGGCAACACCTACACATACGGTGGTCCCAATGGAAATGAATATGGAAATTGCGGATTGCAAACCAGTGATGGAGGCTACATCTTTTGTGGCTCCACAACCAGTTTTGGAAATGGTTTAGATGATGTGTATGTTGTCAAAACAGATGTCAGTGGTACCATTCAATATCAAAAAACATTTGGAGGAGCAAGTTATGACCAAGGCAATGCTCTCCTTCAAACCATAGATGGTGGCTATATCATTGCCGGCACTTCACAAAGTTTCGGCAGCGGAAATTCTTATGTTTACTTATTAAAAACAGATGCCACACTCACATTAAATTGGTCATGGATTATTGGTGGAACCAGTGCCAATCAAGGTAATTCTGTCGCTCAAACAACTGATGGCGGATATATCGTCGCCGGATCTACACAAAGTTTTGGTCAAGGTGGCTGGGATATTTATTTAATTAAGACAGATGCCAATGGATTTTCCGATTGTAACTACTTTCCTGCAACAAATTTAAGTACTATTCCTTCAACACAAATTACTCATGCGCTGACAATAGTTTCTACTGGTGGAATAATCACTAAGGATTCAACAATAGTATCATTCGGTGGCAAAGACAGCACTATTTGTTTTGAATGGGAAGGTATTCCTGAAATTCCTATCAGTAGTGGCGAATCATTTATCTACCCAAATCCTTCAAATGGAACTACACATCTCCTAATTCATGAAACAAATCTTCTGAATGAACAAATAAGTATCCGGCTTTATGATGTTCTTGGCAAGGAATTAAACATTGAATATTTAAAAGAAAATAGCGCTGAAGATTCAATACAAATGATAATTGAAACAAGAGGTATTCCTAAAGGAGTTTATTTCATAAGGACTACAATCGGACAAAGAATCTTCAATAACATTATTACCATTTATTAAATGAAATTAGTCTTCTTTATTTCTTGTTTAGTTCTTATTAATTCATATTTATTTCCGCAGGAAATACCTCAAACTCCCTTTGAAATGAATAAGGGAAAGCAGACCACCACTTATGATGAATGCATCTCTTATTATAAGGTTTTGGATTCTATGTATGATGAAGTCAAAATGTTTGAATGTGGTCCTACAGACATAGGCAGACCCTTGAATATTGTGGTAGTTTCGAGCGACAAAGATTTTGACCCAAATAGAATTCACAGGAAGAATAAAGAAATCATATTAATCAACAATGGAATTCACCCCGGCGAACCAGATGGAATTGACGCTTCAATGGAATTGGTAAGGGATTTGATGCAAAAACCTGATCTGCATAAACTACTTGACAACATTGTTCTTGTAATTATTCCAATTTATAATATTGATGGTGCCTTGAATCGCAATTCTACAAGCAGAGTGAACCAAAAAGGTCCTGAATCCTTTGGTTTCAGGGGCAATGCAGAGAATCTTGATTTGAATCGTGACTTTATTAAATGTGATTCTCGAAATGCAAGAAGCTTTGAAGAAATATTTCAAAAATGGAAGCCGGGATTGCTGATAGATAATCACGTTTCTGATGGTGCCGATTACCAATACACCCTCACATACTTCGCTACACAACATAATATTCTTCAAAGCGATATGAAGAATGTTTTAGACCAAACTATTCTACCCGGATTAAACAAAAATCTTAAAGATAAAGGCATTATTAATTGCCCGTATGTCAATGAATATAAATCAACACCGGATAGTGGAATCGTTGGATTCTATGATTCTCCAAGATATTGCACAGGTTATGCCTCTTTGTTTAATTGTATAGGGTTTACTGTGGAAACTCATATGTTGAAACCTTTTGATGATCGGGTTAGAGTAACTTATCAGTTTATGGTTTCCTTTTTAGAAGTTATGAATACTTCCTTTCAAAAAGTAAAAAATGCGAGAGAGAATGCCTACTACAAGGGTGCTGATGGAAAGGACATTCCTTTGACATGGAAACTTGATACTACTCGCTTTGATACCATTGATTTTAAAGGGTATGAAGGTAAATATAAGCCAAGTGAGGTGAGCGGATTCAATAGATTGTATTATGATGAAAAATCTCCATTTGATAAGGAAATAAAATACTATAATTATTATAAAAAAGACAAGAAAACTGAAGCTCCTTATTATTATATAATTCCACAGGCATGGGCAAAGGTTATAGATTTATTGAAGCTCAACGGCATCAAATTAAAGAGGCTTTCACAAGATATGAATATTCCCGTAACCTCCTATTATATTAAGGATTTCGAGACAGTTAAAAAGCCTTATGAAGGACATTATCTTCATTACAACACATCCATCTCCGAAACCGTACAAAAGGTACATTACAACAAAGGAGATTATGTGGTAGCAATCATGAAACCTCCCGTCAATCAGGATATGCGAGGCAATTCACAGCTTTTCCCTTTGAAAATGTATGCCTTAGAAACCTTAGAACCAGAAGCTCCTGATTCTTATTTCAACTGGAACTTCTTTGATGGTATCTTGATGCAGAAGGAATGGTATTCTGATTATGTATTTGAAGATATTGCAGCCGATTTATTAAAGAAGGACAAATCATTGCGCGATAGTCTCAATGCCGCTATCATCAAGGATTCCAAACTTGCCAATGATGGTCATGCACAGTTAGACTGGGTCTATCATCATTCCATTTATTATGAGAAATCTCACAACTTATATCCCGTAGGCAAGGTCATGGAATATATTGCTTTGCCATTAGAGGATTAATCCTTGTTCCTATAATATCAACTAACCTTTGACTGTATTTCCTTTAATCGTTATCTCCACCTCGATCATCAGGCTGGATGCGGGTTTTGCTTGGGTCAATCGGTGTTCGTTCTACTATTTCCAGAGTTTTGTTTATTGAGCAATTTGTTTTCATAAGATTAGTAGTCGATTTGTATAGGTGATATTGTGTGGGAGAGGGGTGCGGGTGGGGTTTAAATTAGTTTATTGTTATTGGAATCAGGTTTATAGGTAAATCATTTAATTCACAACAAAGAACCTGTAATGATAACCGTTATCCAAAATTCAAATTATCTCATCTATTATTTCCTTCATGCTGTTGAATGAAGTAAATATTTTACTGGTTTTCTTCTTTGATAATAAGAAGTTTCTTCCATCATGATTTGCTCGCATGCCATCATCTAATCTTAATATCCCTTCATTTAATATCATGTATCCATAATAGTTGTTTTCATTCATTATGGCATTAAAAAAAGTAATTCTTTCTTCATCAGGAAAGATTTCTAAGATGATTACCGAAGTACCGGATTTTAATAATTCTTTGCATCCTTTAAAGACATTCATTTCATAACTTTCAACATCAATTTTCATCAAGTCAATGCTTTTATTTTCTAATATTTCTTTTTGGAATAAATCTATTGAAGTTTGATTTACTTTCACATTTGTCCATGTTATTTCATTACCATAAAATGCTTTGGAGAAGTTAGCATCCACTGATGAAACATCTATGATTCTTTCTTTGTCAGGAACATAAAAATCTATTTCATCAGTTGAATTGCCAATTGCTTTTTGAAAACAAAAAATGCTATTGCAATTATTTAAAAATACATTCTTCTTTAACCTATTATAATTATAACTATATGGTTCGAAGGAATAAATCCTTGCTTCTGGATTGCTAATTGCAGCAACTATGGAAAACACTCCGGTATTTGCACCAATATCCAGAATTATTTTACTCCTTTTAGACAGTTCTATAAAGAGTTTCAAATCCGACTCTTCTTCGATACTTGAATTATAAAATAAGGAGTCAACCATTCCATCATCACATGAAGTAAACATTTTAAAATTTAATTGGTGAAAAGTAATAGGAATGATTCCTGAAAGTCTCCACCGGGAAGATAGAAATATATATAATGATTTTGAAGTGGCACCAAATCTCTTTATTATTGACCTTATAAATCCATTGACTAATGAAATCTTTCTTATGGTTTTGATCATACAAGTTCTATTGTTTAATTTAGAATGGTTTAATTTATTTTGTTATTCTGCAAATCTACATATTTGAAACAAAACCATTTTCATAGTCTCTCTTTCCTACGAATAGTATCGAATGCTTCATCCCGCGACCATCATCAGTCTGTCTGCGGGTTTTGAGAGGGAGATATTGTGAGGGAGAGGGGTGTGGGTGGGGTTTTCTTATGGGTATTTCATTTCTATTATGATTTAACTCCTACGGAGTAAGGAAAAATTCCGTAGGAATGGCATCATAATAGTAAGGTAATAAATAGGTATGAGGAACTCCGTAGGAGTGGCATAGTCTATTCCTTGAATCCATCTCTCAATCCCACCTCCCGCGCCCATCATCAGGATGTCTGCGGGGTTTGCTTGGGACAATCGGTATTCGTTATACTATTTCCAGGGTATTGTTTAGTGAGAAATTTGTTTTCATAAGATGATGTTATGATTTGTATAGGTGATATTGTTGGGGATAGTTATAAATATGGGATTTTAGATTCTATAATTCATTAAATTCATCTGCATTTATTCCTGCCTGATGAAGAATCTTATTTAATAAACCTACGCCAAGTTCTTTTTGTAAGGGAATGGCTATTGTATAGGCATAACCTTCTTTAGTAAGCATCACATGAGAACCTTTTTGTCGCATGACTTTCCATCCTTTTCTTTTTAATTTCTTAATAGCATCTGCACCCGAACATAGCTTTAGTTTGCCGCTCATACATTCACCTGAATCCTTTGCAATGGATGATTTCCCCTCAAGGGTTCAGTTCTTTCTTCTATACTTTTCTCATTCATTACTTCGAGCCATCCTTCAATCGCTTCTTTTATATTTACAGTTGCTTCTTCTACTGTTTTACCTTGGGTAAAACAACCAGGAAGCGCAGGGACTTCGGCAACAAAATAGCCGGTCTCATCTTGTTCTATAATAACATCAAATTTCATAATCTATATCTTTATTTATTTTTTGCAAAGATACATATTCTTTCAGTTGTCTATTCCTTGAATCTATCTTGCAATGCTTCCTCCCGCCACCATCATCAGGCTGGATGCGGGTTTTGAGAGGGAGATATTTATTAAGGTTATATGGTGTTAATAATTTTTTGTCCTATTATTAATGAATCTAACTTCATTATTTCGGATTCATATTCTATTTAATAGATCGCAATTCAGGGTTCCTGACATATTCAAATTCTTCCCATAAAATTTTGGCGATTCTGTTCATTTGCTCACATTCAGGAAACTCTTTTGCATATATTTCTGGATTACTATAAGAATATTCACTATAACTACTTTTCATTGCTATTTCTATAAACCATGAATATCCATCAGTATGTCTATATTTAAAATTTGGAATCTTATCGGCAGAAGGTAATTCATATATTCTTTCCTTTTCAATCTTTTTAAAAAAGTTATACCATGATGATTTAGGCAAAACGTTTTTTACTTTGAAAGAATCAATTAGTCCAAAATCTTTTCTCCAATATCTATAAATAAAACCATTAGTATGATTTTGCTTTATAGATACTATTAAAATATAGTCTACACCTATAAACAATTCATTCCTATACCAAATTCTAATTTCTAAAGAATCAGTACCGTTTTCAATGTTTGTTAAATTCAAATTTTGAACTTCCATTTTATGAATATTATAAGAATATTCCATTGAGTCAGGTATATCTTTCTTGAATTTAATAACCTTCTTATTTACATCATTACAACCAAATAAGAAACTTGATACAACCAAAATTCCAATACCATAATATTTGCTATTCATCATATTAAAATTTGTTCTGCAAATCTACAAACTTAAAAGGAAACAATCCTCCCGCTGTCTTATCCCCTCTCCAAAACATCCCCAATCCTCCCCGCCAAAAACGCTACTCTTTCATTGCCGTTGGCTTTAGCCAACGGATAAAGATAAGTGATGGTCATTGGCTTTAGCCAAATCTTTAAATTTATTTTGGCTAAAGCCATTTTATTTATTCCCTTTTATCCGTTGGCTAAAGCCAACGGCAATGAATGAGATGTATTAATCCACCAACTTTACCAAAGTTAAAAACTTTGGTAAAGTTGAAAATTTACAAAGAAGGAAAAGAGTATAAAATAGTAGGCATTATTCTTGAATGCCCCGTCATTCGGTAGGAATGGCAGCTTGGGGTTTGGGAATTGTAATGCTTTGGACTAACGATGGGTAATTGCGGTTGTTTCGGGCAATTGATACCTATTACACCGATAGTCGAATGGATTAAAAACCTGTTAACCATCGGACTGCTTGTCTATCTTTACAAAAATGTATCTGAAAAACCAAAGGGGAAAAATAATTTTTTATTTATCTTATTAATATTAGTAGCGAGTGCATTGTTCATGTTTTTTGTTTTCCCGTTTTGTCCTTGCGAAGATGAATCGCCGGCAGCCCCTGTCTACGTTGCTCCAAAGGATTCCGCATCAGTCCCAAATGCCGATACCACTCATTTAAAAGTTACTTTAAAAAATACTGGCTCAATTGATTCAGTAAAGCAAAATAAATAAAGTTTGGGTGCCTCCTTAGTAGAATATCGAACTATCACCGTTGGTATGGATCTTCTTAAATCTGATACCCAGAGCAGTTAGATATGTCTTACGCTTCAAGGAATTTGCAATCAGTTGCATTCTAAATGCGCATTTTAAATCCGCTATACCCAAAAACCCACCAATTCTTCTAATTCTATACCTTTGCCACCCAAAACATTTGCAATTTTATTGATTAAACAGCATGATTAAAGTTTCAGGATTAAGTTTTGAATATGTTGACAAGAAGGCTCTCAACAATATTTCATTTACTATCGAACAGGGCAGCATCACTGCATTAGTGGGACCTAATGGTGCAGGCAAAACGACTTTGTTGCGTTGCCTTGCCGCCTTACAAAAGCCACTTACAGGTAACATTTCTGTCAATGATATTGATGTGATTGAAGACCCAAGAAAGGCTCATTTGAACATTGGATATCTATCTGATTTCTTCGGATTGTATGATGACATGAATGTCAATGACAGCCTACTATATATAGCCTGCAGCCGAAATCCTGATGTTGATAATGCCGTTAAAGCTGTTGAATGGGTCATTGAGAAGGTCAATCTTGAATCATTCTGTGATAAGGAAATCAGTAAGCTTTCTCGAGGCATGAGGCAGCGAGTAGGCATAGCGCAGGCTATCATTCATCAACCAAAAGTGTTGCTGCTCGACGAGCCGGCATCGGGTCTTGATCCTGAAGCAAGGTATGCCTTGTCATCACTCTTGGTAGGGCTAAATAAAACCGGAATGACCATGCTTGTATCCTCTCATATCCTTGCCGAACTTGAAGATTATTGTACCGACATGCTGGTATTAAATAACGGTAGTATTGTTGAGCAGCAAGTGATGCAACACAAGCAGGAAGGTATCGTAACGATGCAAATTCTATTGGATGAAATCCCTGAATTTCTTCTTGCAAAGTTGCATGTAATCACAGCCATCAAACATATTGAAGTAAGAGACAATCAGATTCTTATCAAGCTAAATGAATTTGAAACAGGTCGCAAAAAACTATTACAATATATCCTTGAATTGGGCATTCAGCCGAATGAATATGGCGAATATAAAGTGAACATGCAGGACGAATATATCAGAACAATCAACAGCATTAAGAATCAGGAAGTATGAATATTAAACTCTTAAAAAGGAACCCTGAATTTGCCAGAAATGTGCAACAGGAATTAACCAAGCAGCGATTAATAGCCATGCCGGTTATCCTGTTTCTATTGGCATTATTAGTCCTTAGCGTATCGGATATAGGTTACAATTATCGGGGAAACAAGTATGATAATCTGGCAAAATACGCATCCATAGCCTTTGTGATTATTGCTTCATTGTGGGGTGCCAAAAGTGCTGCAGATGGTGTGTTGAATGAATATAATGGTCGCACCTGGGACTGGCAAAGAATGAGCACCTTATCTCCTTGGAAAATGACGATAGGCAAACTCTTTGGAAGCACGATATTCAATTGGTATGGCGGCATAATCTGTGTTATTATTTACCTGCTATCCACCTGTGCTTCTAATGCAATATACGGAGGTATGAATTCTTCAAATGCTTTTAATGATACACGACTTTTATATTCCATAACTGATATTATTAATTCAATATTCATAGCCATATCCATACAAGGCATAGCCATTCTCGCCTCTCTCATGCAAATGAAAAAGGGCGATGGAAGAAGCAAAATCAAAGTTACTGCCATCATTATTTTCCCTATCATTTTATTAATGATTACATGGATAGATTCCGGACTGATGTATCGCCTCGGCTTCCTTCAATATCAGCGGGCATTTTGGTATGGAATGAACTTAGGCTTTTTCAGAACAATCTTAACTTCCATGTTCTATGCCAGTTGGATAATAGCAGGTCTGTATCGCACGATGCGCACCGAATTGCAATATACCAATGGATTAAAATGGTGGGTACTCTTCCTTATTTCTTCAGCCATATTCAATGCAGGTTTTATTCTTGGGCAACACAATAATAGCAATCTCCAACTTGGAATTACAATGGCATTTGCCATGCAGTTTCTTGGTTATGCATTTATCACATTTGCCATGACACTGTTAGAACCCAAGGAGATCATCGGCTTCAGGATGGTTATAAAATATTTCAAAGAAAAGAACTTCGATAAGCTTTACACTATTTTACCTTTATGGACTATCTCCTTACTCTTCTTAATACTATCTGGAATAGTAACCTCTGTTTTGGTACTTACCCTTCCTGATAACTTCATAGAATCCAAGCTGGGCGGGCTTTTCTATAACAATTTCTTTTTTGAAAAGCTGAAAGCCATAAGGTCCACCATCTCGGCTGCACCCTTTGCAATGATAGGATTTTTATTACGAGATATAGCCCTGATTTTTTATGTCAATCTATTAAAGAAAAACAAGAGAGCCGATGCCACCGCTATCCTTTATCTTTTTATTTTACATCTTGTGATACCGCTGATAATAAGGAGTTCATCCATCGGTTTTATTTTCTATCCATCCGACAGCCAAGGCTTCATTGCCATGATAGGAGCACCATTCTTTGAGGCATTTGCGATGATAGTTATTCTTGTCCGGAAATGGAATGATGTAAATAGCAGAATTGAGGAGATTTGATGAAGCTGTTTATGTGCTGCAAAACCGAACAAATATCTTTTCAGTTCCTGCCTCGTAGCATGTTTAAAACGATAAAATACAAACCTATAATATATGAACTTAAACCAAATAGTCAAACTTTACGAACAGGCACCTTTCCGGTTTTATCATTATTGAATAATAAAAAAGCAACACGAGAGATAATTTCGCAACGATAAAATATGTCTATAAAAACAATCTCTGAAGGTGTGGTACATGAGGTGCCCAAGGATTTAAGAAAAGTTTTAGTTTCAAATCCAGATGTACTAGAGAAGTGGAACCATCTTACTCCACTCGCACGCAACGAATGGATTTGCTGGATTACAATTGTAAAGAAACCCGAAACAAGAAAAGAGCATATAGAGCGATTAAGTGTAGAACTTCTTGAGGGAAAACGCAGACCATGTTGTTGGCCCGGGTGCCCTCATCGCAGACCAAATGCGAAAAAATGGTTTAAGTGACGACATGGAATATACCC